>Ga0081455_10000163_pt1 | contig 82001 bp, 70 predicted proteins | sample TabmetS3T2R1_FD_70207 | JGI IMG/M metagenome (GOLD analysis project Ga0081455, IMG submission 70207) | Tabebuia heterophylla rhizosphere microbial communities from the University of Puerto Rico - S3T2R1 | ecosystem: Host-associated > Plants > Roots > Rhizosphere ...
CCACCTGAGCGTGCAGGTTGCTCGCAGGCATCGATCACACGAATCATCACCCCAGGGGATTGCGGGTTGGCCCTCAAGGCTGTGTCCCATTGCCCACGGCTGTAGGGCTCATCGCCTGAGCCGCTTCGAAAAAATGTCGGATTAGGGTTAACTTCTCCGACTAAATGATCCAGTATCCGGGTCTATCGTAATGTTTGTACAGTCTCTCTTCGTAATCCCGATTCAAGTGATCGGCATCGAATTCTGGCCCCGTCTTAATCGCTTCACGTGACAGGTCAACGTAGACCCTCGAATCGGCCCAACTGACCCGTTCGATCCATTCCGGCGCAACCAAGACTTTCTTTCCCGGCCACCAGTTTTTCGTGTCCACGACCATGTATCGAATCTCCCAGGTATCGTCATCGACGACGAAATCTTCAACATGGCCGATATCGCCATCAGTAGCTTCGATGTAATAATAGCCCATGACTTCCTTGGCACTGCGTAGATGTGTCGCGTCGTCATTCTCTTGTTCAACGACCGCCATTTCCATTCGCTTCTCAGCGGCCAAGCTGGCCGGCGATGTTGCCCCGCCCCATACATCCCCGCCCACCCAATAGTAAGGCCAGCCGTAATAGTCATAATACGACCGCTCATTTTGGCGAGAGAAATGTCTGCTATCCACATCGGGACTGTTCTCGACTTGCTTCTTTGTGAGGGAGACCGGTAACCTCTCTTCGCGCGGTTCGATGTGGCCGAGAGCAATAGGAGATATCACCACCTTGCGGCCCGGCAGCCATTTGGCGGTATCCGCCACTAGGTAACGCACAGTCCACAATTTGTCGTCGAACAAAACGTCATCGACGGCGCCAATATCACCGTCCTTCGCCCCGATCGAATATCCCTTTAGTTTGCTTACTGTAAGTTGCATAACCGTTCTCCTTTCTTGCTAACTTGGTCAGAGTTTTGCTTTGTCTGGTTGGAGTCGCTTAACGAAAAGTAACAAAGGTTATGCCAGTGGGAACATGGCGCCATTTCTGAAGAGTTTTTATTTGGAGTCACAGACGGATCGAATGGTTTTGTCTGATTTTTTCTACAAGGGGATCAGAATAGCAGGAAAATTTCTGACGGCGAGAAGGTTGTGAAAAACTGCGACCGGCAACTTAGGGTTGAGCAACGGACGGCTAGTTTTCGCCGAGAAAGGCGCCGGCCGAGAATATTTCGAAATCCAGTTGACCCATTTTCTGTTGATGCTAGCCTAAAAAGTGTGGTAGTGCTTCCTTTTTCGCGGTGAGGTAGAGACAATGGCAGTTTCTATATTAGCGGTAGATGACGAGCAAAATCTCCTTGAGTTGCTGATAACTGTTCTGGGAAAAAGAGGTTTTAAAGTCAAAACGGCATTAAATGGCTTCGAGGCTTTGAGATTGCTCGACCAGGAGTCTTTTCAACTTGCATTACTCGACCTCAAAATGGGTCCCCTGAATGGGGTGCAGCTCCTGAAGGAGATCAAAGACCGACGGCCGGTTATCAAGGTGATCATGATGACCGCGTATCCTACCAGCGAAACCCGCATGAAGGCATCGGAAAATGGAGCTTCCGCCTACCTCACGAAACCGGTGGATCTTCAAAAGCTTGTGGATACGATTAATTCTCTGACGCATTGACTCCACCCGTGTTTGGGCCTGAGCGAAGAATGTCAGTTCCCGCCACCGCAACCCAAGACTTTGCACAAGATGCGTGTTAGTCGCAGAAGCTCTAATAGGCCGAGCACCGGGCTATGAAAAATCGCAATAATGGTTCGAAGGTTGTCAAATTAAGGGCCCTGAATCAGGGCGACGTTGTCGGCATGCCGCTGCCCAAGACGCCGACGGGAATCCAGGGGCTGGACGAGATTACTTTCGGTGGTTTGCCGAAGGGTCGGCCGACATTGGTCTGTGGCAGCGCGGGATGCGGCAAGACGCTCCTATCCATGGAATTTTTGGTTCATGGCGCGACGAAGTTTAACGAACCCGGGGTCTTTATCGCTTTCGAAGAGACTGAAGAAGATCTGAGAAAAAACGTCGCCTCGCTGGGATATGACCTGAAGGAGCTTACGGAGCGCAACAAACTAGTGGTTGATTACGTCCACATCGAACGAAGCGAAATCGAAGAGACCGGGGAATATGATCTCGAGGGATTGTTCGTGCGTTTGGGCTATGCCATCGATTCGATCGGCGCGAAACGGGTGGTGCTCGATACGGTCGAGGCGATTTTTGCCAGCCTGCCCAATCCAATGATTCTCCGCGCAGAGCTTCGCCGCCTGTTTCGCTGGCTCAAAGACAAAGGTGTAACCGCGATCATCACCGGCGAGCGCGGCGAAGGAAGTTTGACCCGCCAGGGACTCGAGGAATACGTCTCCGATTGTGTCATCCTTTTGGATCACCGCACCCGAGAACAGATCTCCACTCGCAGATTGCAAATCGTTAAGTATCGCGGCAGCATTCACGGTACCAATGAATACCCGTTCCTCATCGACGAGGACGGCATTTCCGTCTTGCCTATTACATCCGTCGGTTTACATCACAAAGCCTCTTCCGACCGAGTTTCAAGCGGTGTGCCGCGCTTGGATACCATGCTGGGCGGCAAGGGATATTTTCGTGGCACGAGTATCTTAGTTTCCGGCACGGCCGGAACCGGAAAATCGAGCCTGGCGGCGCATTTCGTCAATGCCGCGTGTCGCCGGGGCGAGCCCTGCGTCTATTTTGCCACTGAAGAAAGTCCGGATCTGATCGTGCGAAATATGCGTTCTATTGGCATCGACCTCGGTCCCTGGGTCAAAAAAGGGCTGCTTCGGTTCGACGCGACACGCCCCACGTTTCATGGGTTGGAAATGCATCTGTTGCGGATGCATAAACTCGTTGCCGAGACCCAGGCGAGAGTTGTAGTCGTCGATCCAATTACGAGTTACATCTCTTTGGGAGATACGCTGGAAGTGAAGTCCATGCTGACCCGCCTGACAGATTTCTTTAAAGCGCATCAGATTACGGCCTTTTTTACCAGCCTCACGGAGGGAGGAAGTGCCCTCGAGCAATCCGAGGTCGGCATCTCATCCTTGATGGATACTTGGATTCTCTTGCGCAGTATTGAAAGCAACGGCGAACGCAACCGCGGTATCTGGGTGCTAAAGTCCCGTGGCATGCCTCATTCCAACCAGATTCGCGAGTTTATCTTCACGGACCACGGCATCGAATTGCTCGATGTTTACGTCGGCGCCGCGGGTGTGCTGACCGGCACGGCGCGCGCCGCGCAGGAGGCCAAGGAAAAAGCCGAAGCCTTGCTGCATCGCCAGGAGCTCGAACTGAAGCAGCGCAATCTAGAGCGAAAGAATCAGGCGCTCGAAGCCAAGATCGCTGCTTTACGTGCGGAGTTTGATGCAGAGAGAGAAGAGATGGAGCGGGAGTTACTCGAACGAAAACAGCGGGCGCGGGTAATCGAACAGGATCAAATCGCCATGGCGTTGAGCCGTCGGGCCGATGCCGCGTCCAACAACCGGCCAAAAGCCCAAAGAGGAAGTAAAAATGCCCAGCGCGAAACTAATTAAGAATCCCAAGTCGCAGAACGATGCTTGGGTACTGCGGCTTTATGTCGCGGGACAAACGCCGAAGTCGGTTAGCGCCTTCGCGAACCTCAAGCGGATTTGCTCTGAGCATTTGGCGGACAGATACCGCATTGAGTTGATCGATCTCCTGGAGAATCCCCAACTGGCTCGGGGTGACCAGATCGTGGCCATCCCAACCCTGGTGAGAAATCTTCCCACGCCGATGAAAAAAATCATCGGTGATCTATCGAACACAGACCGGGTGCTGGTCGGACTAGACCTGCGACCCGCGCCGACGAAAGGTTAATCGATGCGTCCTCCCAAAACAAAAACCAAAGAATACGTCCTTCGTCTGTATGTTGCCGGAACAACCTCCAAGTCGCTCCGCGCGGTCGCCAATATCAAGGAGATCTGCGAGAGCAGCCTGAAAAACCGCTACGATCTCGAGGTGATCGACATTTACCAGCAACCCGTATTGGTCAAAGGTGAACAGATCATTGCCGCGCCGACTTTAGTCAAAAGGCTTCCTCCTCCTTTGCGGAAGTTCATTGGCGACATGTCTAATACCGAACGGATCCTCGTCGGGTTGGACTTGAAAAATAAAGATCCGGATTGATCAGGATGCCATGGCAAAATCGGCGCTAACCTTCGAGCTCGAGCAGCTGCGCGCGCGCCTCGAAGAAGCTGAGGAAACCATACAGGCTATTCGAACCGGTAAGGTCGATGCCGTGGTCGTATCCGGGTCCGAAGGAGAGCAGGTCTATACTCTCCATGGTGCCGACCATTCCTATCGGATTTTGCTCCAAGATATGAATGAGGGGGCCGCTATTATGCTCCCCGACAGCTCGATTCTCTATTGCAATCGGGCCTTTGCCGACATGCTAAAGCTGCCGATCGAAAAAGCCACCGGTTTGTCAGCCAATGACTTCGTGGCGCCGTCGGACCGACAACTCTTTATGGATCTACTGCAGCTCGGTGAAAAAAACCGGGCGAAAGCGGAAGTTACTTTTCACCCTACCGACGATATTTTGGTGCCAGTTTATTGCTCCGTGAGCCCGGTCGAGATTGATGACGTACGGTGTCTTTGCCTTACGGCTACGGATTTGACCGAGCAAAAGCGTCACGAGGAAATGATTGCCTTCGAAAAACTCGCCAGGTCCATTCTGGAGCAGGCTGTCGATGTCCTGGTCGTGTGCGATCCGTCCGGTGTGATTATTCAGGCCAGTCAGGCCGCCCATGATCTGAGCGGGGCAAATGTGCTCCACCGAACTTTCGAGGAGGCTTTCCCGCTCACTTTCAAGGACGGAACGGCCTTGACCTGTGAGGTGGATTCTCATTCGGCCGCAGGATTTTCGCTTCCCGCTTGCCTGCTGGGCCATAAGATACAGAATCTCGAAGCACAGTTGCAGCGACAAGACGGCAAGAAATTTGACTTGCTGGTGAGCGCCGGCCCGCTGCGCGATTCTCAACAACGGGTACTCGGGTGTCTCTTTACCCTCAACGATATTTCCGACCGAACGGCAGCCGAAGATGCTCTGCGGCGAAGTGAGGAACAACTTCGTAAACAAGCGCAGGAGTTGGAGCAACAACTTATCGCTTCCGGACGTTTGGTATCGCTTGGCGAGATCACGGCTTCCATGGCCCACGAATTCAATAACCCTCTCGGTATCGTGATGGGCTTTACCCAGGATATCATGAGCGAGACCGATCCTTCCGATCCCCACTATCGATCTTTGAAGATTATCGATGAAGAGAGCAAGCGCTGTGAGAAGATCATTCAGGACCTTTTGCAATTTGCCCGTCCCAAGAGCGCCGATCTCTGTCCTACCGATGTCAAACAGGTCCTCGAAAAAACTCTCGGCCTGGTGACCAATCATTTATACAAGCAAAAGATCGAAACGATCACAGAAATCGAAGACGACTTGCCGAAGATCTACGCCGACCCGCAAGAATTGGAGCAAGTCCTGGTCAATCTGTATTTGAACGCGATCGACGCGATGCCGGAAAGCGGCACCTTAACCGTAGCAGCGAAACCCGTGTCAAGCCCTTCCGGCGCGCCTCAGGAAGTCGTGATTTCGGTGGCCGACACCGGCTTCGGGATTTCGCCTGAAGATTTGCCGAAGATTTTCCAGCCGTTTTTCACGGCAAAAAAGAAGCGCGGCCTGGGATTGGGCCTACCGATCTGTGACCGGATCATTAAGAATCACGGCGGCAGAATCAAAGTAGAGAGCCAACCGGGACAAGGAACCACCTTCGAAATCTATCTGCCCGTAGCTCAATAGTTCCCTCATCGAGCTGAAAAGCAAAATTTATGAGTTGTCCGCCGAATATTTTAGTCGGTGGATCAATTCAGAGTTTTTCTAGGTTAACGATCGACGCATTCCGAAATGATCGAACGAGATTTGAAATCACACCTGGCTAGCTGCAACATCGTACAGCTCTAACTTGTCTAAGTTGTGCGCCATCAGCTTACAGGTCATTGGACAAATAAGTGATATGCAGACACGAAGTATGTCCAGGCCTGAATGATTCTTAACTAACCTCGAAGATCGCTCAATTTTTTCCTTGGCACCTCCTTTGCGAATTCCCAATATTAGGTCGCTGATTAATCAGCGAAGAACAAAGGAACCGTTACTGAAGGAGGTCGCAATGAAAATATTACCGTTATTTTTGATTTCAGCCGTCATTGTAGGTGCGGGTTGTTCGCGCGACCGTGGAGCGCCGAAATCTACCGCCGCTGTAGAGCCAGACAACACCGGTCGCAATGTTCGCGATCGCAACGACGCGACAAAGACCGCCGAGGATCAGTCCGAAAACGAGGCGGACCGGACAATCACTCAAAATATAAGGAAAGCGATTAACTCGGACGACTCGCTTTCTACCAACGCGAAGAACGTGAAGATCATTACCAACGATGGAACCGTGACCCTGCGAGGACCCGTGAAAAACGAGCAAGAGAAAACCGCCATCGAAGCGAAAGCCAAACAGGTCGCCGGTGTAAAAAATGTGGATAATCAATTAGAGATCGCAAGCTAAATTTACGAATCGCAGTCAAATCAAGGAGGACATATGGCTAAAGCAGTTTTTGGTTTAGTTGACACTGAAAATCAGGCGGAAATGATCGTTGACAATCTTAAGGTAGCGGGATTTCGCAACAACGACATCTCAGTTCTTTTCCCCGATAAAGGCGGAACCAGGGATTTTGCCCATGAAAAAGCCACCAAGGCGCCTGAAGGCGCCGCGGCAGGCGCCGGCACCGGTACTGTCGTCGGCGGCGTATTGGGATGGCTCGTCGGCATAGGCTCCCTGGCTATTCCAGGTGTCGGACCTTTTATTGCAGCCGGACCCATCATGGCCGCGCTTGCTGGGGCTGGAGTCGGTGCTGCAGTGGGCGGCCTTTCTGGTGCGCTGATCGGGTTGGGCATTCCCGAATATGAAGCCAAGCAGTATGAAGGCAAGATCAGACAAGGAAATATTCTCATCTCGGTGCACTCCGAAGACAGTGATGAAGTTAAGCGCGCAAAAGAAATCTTCGAGCGGGCCGGCGCCCACGATATCTCTTCCACCGGCGAAGAAAGCGTTCCTAGAAAAGATAGAACTGCCTACGCACGCTAGGAACTTCAACTCTCCGTTCGTCCTGGGTATAACCCAAGACGAACGGAGGGGGCCGCATACAACTATCATTGGCTTCACGATCGAGTGAGCCGGGAGGGTTACCCTCCATGCCCCTCGATCCAAAATTAGAATTCAAAAATGAAAGGAGTAAAAAATGGCTGGTTATAATATTTTTTACATTATCGGTGTTATAGTGGTTGTACTATTCATTCTTGGATATTTAGGTCTGCGTTAGCTTACATGAGCGGTAATTTTTCGAGACAGCTAAAGTTCGTCTGAAAGTCGCCGCTCGAAGAAAACGACTCGACAACCAACCACACGAAATCGAGATTTAGGAGTTCCGGCATTTTTTGATCAAATCCTTCAGGTTCGACGGATAACGCATTGCTATCACACCGGACCCCGGTCTCAACATCGATTCCTCAGCATGGAGAACCTTCGAGCCAAGTATAGTGCCGCGGTTGACACGTGGCGTTCCCACAAGGCATCACCTTTTTTTCTGCTACCGACTGTAGTCCTGATTATTGCTTCGCTCTATTGGGCGCAAGCCGTTCTGCTTCCGATCGCGGTTTCAATCCTGCTAACTTTCTTGTTGACTCCAGTAGCCGACAGTCTCGAACGAGTGGGTCTAGGACGAGTGCTTTCCGTCATATTGATCGTGATCCTGGCGTTTTCCTTCATCGGCGCGGTGGGCTGGATTGTTACGCGTCAGCTTACGAGTGTGGCTAACGAGCTCCCCACTTACAGACAGAACATCAGAAAAAAAATTGCCGACATTCGTGGCGCCGGTAAAGGCGGTGTGCTGGAGAAAGTTCAAAAGACGGCCGAGGAGATGAAGCAGGAACTGGAAAAGAAAGAGGGGCCGGCACAGGTGCAGCCAAAACCCCGTGAGGTGGTTGTTCAAGGCGAGCAGTCGTCGACATTCTGGCCCGTCCCTCTGGACATTGCACCGATGCTGGAGCGGCTGGCTAGCGGCGCGCTCGCGATCACACTGTTGATATTCATGCTGATTCAGCGTGAAGACCTGCGCAACCGTCTGATCCGCCTGATCGGCTATGGCCGTCTAACGGTTACGACCAAAGCGCTTGAGGAAGCGAGCCAGCGAATCAGCCGCTATTTACTCATGCAGTCAATCATCAATACATCTTTTGGCATCGCCGTGGGTGTCGCGCTCTACTTCATAGGGCTCCCCTATGCCCCATTGTGGGGTTTTCTGGCTGCGGTGTTGCGGTTTATCCCCTATGTCGGAACTTGGGTGGCAGTGATCTTACCCAGTGTACTGAGCCTGATCGTATTCCAAGGATGGCTATGGCCCGCCGTGGTGATCGCAGTCTTTGTGGTTTTGGAGCTCGTCAACAACATGATTCTGGAGCCCTTGCTCTACGGCGAAAGCGCGGGTGTTTCGGAAGTCGGGCTGCTTGTCGCGGTTGCGTTCTGGACCTGGCTATGGGGACCTGTGGGACTGATACTCGCCACGCCACTCACGGTCTGTGTTGTTGTGCTGAGCAAATATGTCCCGCAGCTAGACTTCATCAGTGTATTGATGAGCGACGAGCCGGTGATGGAATCGAACATAAGCTATTATCAGCGACTGTTAGCGATGGACCAGGCGGAGGCAGCGGAAATCGTGGAAGAACATCTCAAGACCCATCCTCAGGAGCAGCTCTTCGACGAGGTGTTGATTCCGGCATTGAGTCACGCCCGAAGAGATCGGAGACTTGGCCGGCTTATGGAAGATGGCGAACAATTTGTTTTCCGAGCGACACGGGAGATCATCGAGGACCTAGACAGTTTGAAGCCCCGAAGTTCATCGGGAGACTCTGAAACTACAACGATAGAAGAAAAGCCATTGGTTACCCTTCCGAAACTACGCATCTTAGGATGTCCAGCTCACGACGAAGCGGACGAATTGGCACTCCTGATGATCCGGCAGCTGCTAGATTCCACCAGATATGAAGTTGAAATTATGTCCGACGCGATACTCACTGCCGAAGTTGTTGCCCGCATTGGGGAGAAGAGCCCGGCTGTGATTTTCGTCGCAGCCTTAGCGCCCGGTGGACTGGCGCAGACACGTTACCTCTGCAAGCGGCTGCGTGCTCGGTTTCCCAATCTAAAGATTGCAGTCGGTCGATGGGGCACAGAAATTGACGATGGTAAAAGTATGCTGCTCGCGGGTGCTGATAAGGTCGGGACTACCATGATTGAGACACGCGAGCACATAATTCAATTGTGCCACACTAAGTCCGATTCTGAATCACAGATCGAGGCAACGAAAGCTCGTCGCTCCTTAGAGGTGTCGAGTCCTGTGATTCCATGACCGAATGCGAGGGGGACGCATTGGCGGAGGAAGGCACACTAGGACTCGCCAGACTGTCTGAAAACCATCCCTCCCTGCTTTAAACTGTCATTTACCTGACAAATGGCACTTGCTGACGTTTGTTCCACCTGATATCGATTCCCTGGATGTCGCTTTATATCGAAAATCTTGAGCCTGCCTATTCCGGCCACCTAAGCTGCCGTGAATTTAGGCATTCGCAGCAGCCTGGTTTCGTAAATCTTTTCTAAACCGTTGACGCGATGGCGCAGGCCGGTAAGCATACGGTGGAAGCCGGAAAAATCGAGGTGAAACCAAAGGTGCAAGCCATCTCGGATTACCTTCGATTTTCTTTTTCTTGAGGTTGTGCTATAGGCATAACCCGCTAACTCGCATTGACCATGGAATTTCCAGCCGTGCAAAACTATCGGCAGTACATTGACATAGCCGACAAGACACCGCCCATATCACGACAAGCCTTTGCAATGGTCGGAGTTGCCTATCTCCCCCGGGTCGCACACCCAGCAGGGAGGCGACATAATAGGGGGTTATATATATCTTGACCGGGGCAAGTCCGTGAAATCGAAACCTCGCAAGAAAGCTTCTGGAGGCGGCGCGACCCATAAGAAAACGTCTGAACTGAAACGCAAGAAGCGTTCAACGTCTTCGCGCTCAATGTCTGCCAGGCAGACACAAGAGGGCGACAAAGTACAGCCCGAAACCCAGCGGCTTAAGGGCAGAACTCCAAACCACTTTCCCGTCGTCGGTGTTGGCGCTTCCGCCGGCGGGTTAGAGGCGTTCACGGAATTGCTCAAGAATCTGCCGCTCGATACCGGCATGGGTTTCGTGCTGGTGCAGCATCTCGACCCGCAGCACGAAAGTGCGCTCGCGGACCTTTTGACCCGAGCCACTTCAATGCCGGTGCTCGAGGTCACAAATAATCTGCGCCTGGAAGCCAACCACGTTTATGTCATTCCGCCCAACACGAACCTCGGCATCGCGCAGGGTGTTTTGAAACTTCAGCCGCGCGGGCAGAGCCGCACGCCGAGTCGTTCCATTGATTCGTTTTTTGAATCCCTGGCGGAGGACCAGCGCGAGCGCGCCATCGGAGTCATTCTTTCCGGTGCGGCAACCGACGGCACGGTGGGCATGGAGACCATCAAAGCCGAGGGCGGGATTACGTTCGCGCAGGATGATTCGGCGCGATACGACTCGATGCCGCGCAGCGCGATTGCGGCGGGCTGCGTGGATTTCGTTCTCAAGCCGAAGGACATCGCCAAAGAGCTCGCCCGTATTGCGAAGCATCCCTACGTCGCGGGTCAAGCACCGGAAGCCCTCACCCCGGCCCTCTCCCGTCAGACGGGAGAGGGAGCATCGCCGACAGACGATGAAACCCCACTGCCAGCGGCTGGCCACGGAACTCCGCGAACGGGTGCAAAGGCGTCGCGCGGTAAAGCTGAGGCGGGCGACGCCAGAGCGGGAGAGAACGGTTTCAAAAAAATTCTTCTGCTCCTCCGCAATCATTCCGGCGTGGATTTCTCCCTCTACAAATCCACCACCATCCAGCGCCGCATCACACGGCGCATGGTGTTGAACAAACAAGACTCCCTGGAGAGCTATACAACCTTCCTTCGCGGCCACGCCAAGGAACTCGACGCCCTCTACTCCGACGTTCTCATCAGCGTGACGAGTTTTTTCCGCAACCCGGATGCTTTCGACGTTCTCAAGCGCAAGGTCTTTCCCAAGATCCTCCAGCAGCGCGGCGACGAAACGGTCCGCGTCTGGGTGCTGGGCTGTTCCACCGGCCAGGAGGCGTATTCCATTGCGATGGCGTTGGTGGAGGCGGCAGAGACTGCTCGGCGCGCGCGCAAACTTCAGGTGTTTGCGACCGATCTCAACGACTTGCTGCTCGACAAAGCCCGGCACGGTCTTTACGCCAAGAGCCTGGCTCAAGACGTCTCACCGGAACGGTTGCGGAGGTTCTTTGTCGAGGAGGAAGCCGGCTACCGCATCGCCAAACCGCTCCGCGAGATAGTCGTCTTCGCGCGGCAAAATGTCATAAGCGACCCGCCGTTCTCGCGCATGGACCTCATCAGTTGTCGCAATCTGCTGATCTACCTTGAGCCGAGCTTGCAGAAAAAGGCCATACCCACCTTCCATTACGCGCTCAAGCAGCAGGGATTCTTGTTTTTGGGTGCGTCGGAATCCATCGGCGGCTACACCGATCTGTTTGAGCTGGTGGACCAAAAGCACAAGATCTATTCCAAAAAAGCTGCGTCCACTCAGGCGCTCCATCTGCCAGTAAGAAAAGACCGTAGCGAGCAGCCCTCACCGGGGCCTAGAGCGTCCTTGCCGGTAGGGAAAGGACAGGCAGAGCGGCCGGAAGGTATCGGCGGCGAAGTCAATGCCCAGCGCGAAGCCGACCGCGTCACTATCAATCAATTCGCTCCGTCCGGAGTGCTTATCAATGCCCAGTTGCAAATCCTGCAATTCCGCGGATCGACCAGCCCCTATCTTCAGCCGCCCAGGGGAAAGGCGAGCTTCGACGTGCTTAAGATGGCGCGGGAAGGCTTGATGCTGCCGCTGCGCGCCGCCATCAACAAAGCGAAGAAGGAAAACAAATCCGCACGCAAGGAAAACGTGCGGGTCAATCAGAATGGCAAGACCCGCACTGTGAATCTGGAAGTCATTCCGCTCAAGAATTTGCGGGAGCGGTGCTTTTTGATTGTGTTCGAGGCCGAAAAGGTAGAGCGGTTCCCCCGGGAACCGGTCGAGCCTCGCGGCGGGCGGAGGTCAGGCCGGCCCATTAGCAAAAAGGAAGAATCCCATCGAATCAAGTCACTCGAAACCGAGCTTTCCGAGACATGCGATTACCTGCAATCCATCCAGGAACAGCACGAAGCCGCCAACGAGGAGCTCCAGGCGTCGAACGAAGAAGTCCAGTCCGCCAACGAGGAACTCCAAAGCATCAACGAAGAACTGGAAACTTCCAAGGAAGAGTTGGAGTCGGCTAATGAAGAGTTGACCACGGTCAACGAGGAGATGTCGCATCGCAACACCGAGCTTAGTCGCCTCAATGCCGACCTGAGGAACCTGCACTCCAGCGTCAACATGGCCATCTTGGTGCTCGCGCGCGACCTGACCATCCGCCGCTTCACCACACCAACAGAAAAAATCTTCAACCTGTTGGCCACTGACGTGGGTCGGCCGTTGAGCAGTGTCCGGCACAATCTCATAGTCGTCAATGAACATGGCAGCCGAGGTAACGACTCTCGCTCTTCGGCGACCACAGAACGTCAGGGCCTTCTTACGTCGGCTGCAACTACTCCCTTTCCATTGGAAGATCTCCTCCACGACGTCATCGACACGGTGAGCGTGCGTGAGCGTGAAGTCAGAGACAGGGATGGCCGGTGGTACGTTCTGCGTGCACGGCCTTACATGACGTCGGATAACAAGATTGACGGCGTCGTGTTGGTGCTGGTGGACATCGACGACCTCAAACGCTCCGAGCGGGAAGCCAAAGCCGGTCGCGACTACGCTGAAGCCACCATTCGCACCGCGCGCGACCCGATGATTGTTCTGCACGCAGACCTGCGCGTGAACACGGCCAACGAAGCGTTCTACAAAACTTTCAAGACCACGCCCGACCAGACCGAAGGCTGCTTGATCTATGATTTAGGCAACCAGCAATGGAATATCCCCAAATTGCGCATCTTGCTCGAAGACATTTTGCCCCGGAACAGTTTCTTCGACGACTTCGAGGTCACGCATGACTTCCCACAAATCGGACGCCGCACGATGTTGCTCAACGCTCGGCGGTTCGAACTGGAAAATGGCGCCCCGCAAATGATTCTCCTCGCGATCGAAGACGTGACCGAGAGGCAGCACGCCGATGTCATCGCCGCTTCGTTGGCTGCGATTGTCAATTCCTCGGACGACGCCATCATCGGCACAGACCTCGACGGCGTTATCACCAGTTGGAACAAAGGCGCGGAGCGCCTGTTCGGCTACACGGCCGAGGAAACCATCGGCCAATCCATTACTATGCTCATTCCTCCGGATCGCCAGCACGAAGAGCCTGAAATTCTGGCGCGGCTCAAACGCGGCGAACCGGTGGATCATTTCGAAACCGTCCGCGTCGGTAAAGATGGTTCGCTGTTGGAACTATCTCTGACCATCTCTCCCATCAAGGACGCGGCAGGCCGAGTCATCGGCGCATCGAAAATCGCTCGCGACATCACCAAGCGCAGGCGGGCGGAGGAAGACCTGCAGCGCGCGATGGAGTTTGATGAAGCGGTCATGTCGAACATGGGTGAGGGGCTTTATACCGTGGACAATCAGGGCCTGGTGACCAAGATGAATGCGGCGGCGGAGAAACTTCTTGGTTGGACGCTCGAAGAATTGCGCGGGAAGAAAATGCACGATGTCATCCATCATAGACATCCCGACGGTTCGCCCTTCCCCGCCGAGGAATGTGCTGGCCTTCAAGTGCTGCGTGAGGGCAAGGCCCTGAAGGAGTTCGAAGATACTTTCATCCGAAAAGACGGGTGGTTCTTTCCGGTCTCCTATTCGTCGTGCCCGTTGCGGGGCCGTGATGGCGAGGTTGTCGGGTTGGTGGTCGTTTTTCAAGACATTACTGGGCGCCAAGAGGCGCAAGAAGCAATGCGCCGGAACCAGGCGCAGTTGGAAAACAGAGTGCTCGAGCGGACGACGGAATTGCAGCAGGTCAATGCGGCGCTTGAGCACGACATTGAGGAGCGAAAAAAGCTCGAAGAGCAGCTTTTGCAAGCGCAAAAGATGGAAAGCATCGGAGTCCTGGCAGGCGGCATCGCACACGATTTCAACAACATTCTTAATATCATTCAGGGATACGCTTATATCCTGCGCGGGCATGGAACCCAGGACAAAGAGATTGGCGAAAGCCTTACTGTCATCGACGAGACCGTCCACCGTGGATCAGCCCTGGTCCAACAGCTTCTGACTCTGGCCCGGAAAAGCACCACTCAAGTGGAATCGGTGAATGTTAATGCCCTGGTCGAAGGCCTGATCCCACTGATTACGCAAACTTTTCCCAAGACAATCGAGTTGAGCCCTGCGCTGGAACCGGATCTTCCGCCGATCACGGCCGATAAAAATCAAATCGAGCAGGCGCTGCTGAATATTTGTGTAAACGCCCGCGATGCGATGTCTGACGGCGGAAGGCTGAGCATTAAGACCCAATCGATTGAAGGCGTGACCTTGCAAGGCTTGGGAGAAGCTTTAGACGAGCATTATGTGTGCATTGAGGTGAACGATACCGGGGTGGGGATGGATGACAGTACTCAAAAGCGGATTTTCGAGCCGTTCTTCACTACTAAGAGTATGGGTCAGGGAACAGGATTGGGGCTTTCTGTAGTCTACGGAATCGTGAAAAATCACAACGGCTTTATTGAGGTCGAAAGCAAACCGATGTCTGGCGCATCCTTTAGGCTGTACTTTCCAGTTGCTCAATCTTTGGAAAGGCCGGCCACGGATGAGATCGCTGAAGCCAGCTTCGAAGCGACCGAACGCCCCAACGGACATGGAACCATCCTCTTAGTGGAAGACGAGAAGAATACGCTCGACCTTTTGGAGAAAACCGTGGTGCGACAGGGGTATCAGGTTTTGACGGCAGCCGATGGGGAAGCAGCGCTCAGCATTTATCGGCGCAACAAGGAAGCAATCGATGTTGTGCTGCTTGACATCGATCTTCCAAAAATAGCGGGTTGGGATGTCTTGCTTAAGATAAAAAATGAAAATCCGGATGTGAAAGTGGTTATCGCCAGCGGCTATCTAGAGCCGAAGCTGAAGTCAGAGATCGACCGGGCGGGAGTCAAATATTTCCTGTCTAAGCCCTACAGACCCGATGAGGTCGTCAGAACACTCCAAAACCTGATCGAAGGAGAGTCATAGGTGGCGGTCACATTACCGGCCTGAGGAGCGCTATACTCGACGATAACCCCAGCGCATTCCCATATACCATTTCCCAATCAGCAGAAAAACGCCAATAATGCCCCGCAGATTGACTCGTGAATTTTTCAAATAGCTTCCGAACACTACACGGCGAAGAGAATCTTGTGGATCCTATTTACTATTGCGCGCTGGTTCTTCTGAAGCCGATGTACTTCCGCTGCCTGTAGACGTCTTGCTCGAAGGTAGCTTCGCCTCTATTTTTACGGGTGCGGTCCCACTCTTGATCATATCCAATTTTTTTGCTGCGCCTTGCGACACGTCTATATCGCGTCCTTTAACGTGAGGGCCTCGGTCATTTATTCGGACATCCACCGACTTTCCAGTTTTCAGATTGGTCACTTTGGCTTTTGTTCCCAAGGGTAATGTCGGGTGCGCTGCAGTTAGATCGTTCTTGTCGAATTTTTCACCAGCGGCGGTCGTTTTACCTTGAAACCCCTGCCCGTAACTTGACGCTTCGCCCGTTTGTTCGATTACAGGCTCGCCTTTGGCGGTCTTTTTTACGCTTACCTTGTCTTTGACCAAATCTTGACTGCCCTCGGCCTTTTCTGAAACCTGCGCTTTCTGCCTGACAGTCTTAGCAACTTTTTCGGCTTTTTGCGTAGCCCTGATATCCTCAACGTCGGCTACCGCGGCGGTTTGACTTGGCTGCTCATTCTTCGACAGATCATTTTTGCCACACCCGCCTATTAGAAACACTAGAAATAGACTGAGAGCAGCACAGGTTCTCATATATCCACCTTGTCGGATAGTTTTTGGGAGTTTGTTTATTTGTGACGGTTTGAACTCGCTCCGAAGGCATGCGCCCATAGATCTTAAAGGAGCTAAGGCCGCTGATTTGCTTATGGAACAGCAACGAAGTTCCTTTATTTCCTGTTACGCCCGGCGAGCAAAAACCCTAACCCGAGACCGACCAATATAGATTGCAGAGGGTAACGACGAACCAGGCCCCTGAAATCTTCGCCCAGATGGTCGAATTTTCTCTCTTGCAGATAATGACTCGCCGATTCCAACCCCTCCGCCACTTTGGTGGTAGCTGTGCCGAGCTTACCTTCGCGGGGGGCCCTCTCGCGGATCGCGGTAGCTAAGGATTCCATTTTCTCACCAACCAGGGGCGCGGCTTCATTTGCCTTCTTCGCGGCCGTCGCGCCCAGCTCTTGTGCTTTGGCCGAGACACTGGCAACGACGCCCGCTGTCTTGTCGCCGTACTCTTGGAATCGCCGCTCGATCTCTTGCTCGGCCTGCTCGCGAGTATAACCATATTTTTCTTGTAGCAGGCCCGTGAGCTTGTCCTTTTGACCTCCAATCGTGTCGACATCATCGTCGGTGAGTTTGCCCCACCAGGTTTTGAGTTCGCCGCGAATTTGTTTCCACTTTCCGGCCAAGATGTCCTGGTTCATGGGATTGGTGTCGATATTGTTTTCCATCTGTGAGTACCTCCTTTTAAAAATAAATTTAGCGCGCTATGCGAGACGTATCTGCGCCAACGACGCCTAGGCACCGCCTCCGCTTATATCCGGAACTATCTCTAGTTCAAACGGTTACTCCGTTGAGATTGACACGATAATCCTCGATCTCTTGGTTAGTGGTGGGTCGACTGAAGTTATACTGCTGACGCACGATCTCACGGGGCGACTGCTGTCCTTCCGGTAACCACCGCAGCACGAATTCCTGCGTGCGCTCCTTTTCCCTTTCGGCGAACCGGAGAAGGATACGCTCGAGGGCTAGGGGTTGGTCAAAGGTAAGGCGGATCGTCTGTTTCCCGGGTTGCGCAGCTCGCCAGCCCGACCCGCGATCGGATATCAGAGCGGACTCGATCCGATGTTCGGCGTTTTCCGACGTGATCTCGACCTGAGCTAAACGCTCGAGATCCAACCACACATCACCTGAACCTGAGATAGCTTCAGAACTTGAATTGGTCGTCTGTTTACGCATGGACTCCCCATTCTTGATTTTTTTTGGGTCCCGCCAGCCGCATTGAATGAGTCGCTTTTACTAAACTGCTTCGCGGTGTTGTACGCCTTTCGCTGAGTTCAGTTGCCTGGCGAGCTCATCAAGCTCTCTTTCATCGAAAACTTCGCGAACTTTGGGAAACATTTCCCCTTCTTCTTCCGCCACGTGATGTTCGACGCTTTCCATCAATTCCTGAAGTTTCCCGCCAAAATCATGGCTTTCAGATCCTAGTTCTTCTATCTCTTCGAGCAACGTCTTAACCTCCTGATGCTCTTCCAGAGCTTCAGCGACAATGTCTTGTAACTCCCCGTGTTGCTCGAGTGCGGGGTAAAAGACCGTCTCTTCGATATGCGCGTGAATCTCTAATTCGGTATCGATCTTGTCGAAGAGGTCTTTGCGCTGGTTTCGATTAGAGGCGTGGGTCGCCTCCTCGAATAATTGCTTTACCTTTTGGTGATCCTGTTTAAGAATTTCTAACCCGTCCATGATTTTTCTCCCTCCGAAGTCTGTCGTATGAAAGAGCAACTCGTGTGCCAGGTGCGAGAGGCAGAATGTTTAGTCAAGTAACGATCTTTTTATACGGGGTTTTCTAAACGTCAGAGTAAACCCTACGAATTGAGTATGTGTGTCATGCTTTTCATGAGGTTGGAAAGAGTGGGAAATCGGAACAAAGGTAGTCCGCTATTTGCTCAGCCCGGCAAATCAAAGCCGTGGTAAGTGACACGCACATCAACGTCATCACCGCTTACCATATGTCGGATGCGACTCCTCTTGTGGCAGCACTATTCAGCACGGGTGCCTGCTCGAAAGGTGAAGACAAAAGACATGGTCAGGGATAGATCTTTGATCAGGCTGGTGGTGAGTTTTCCGGGGTCGATGTTCCAAAACCTCATGCCCTTCAATTGATCCACCGTGTTGTTCCAGAATCTTTGAAGCGGCTCGCGCGAGTAGAGCGCCCGATTGCTTAAAACATCAAATCTGGTGTGAACGAGCGAGTATTTTGACGGCAGGCTTTCTCTCAGGCGCGAGTACGCCTTCTGCCATTCCCGTATCTTGTTCCCCGGCCGAATGCTTCTCTGAATACGAACCATCTCATCGAGCCAGCCGCGGGACGCCTCCCCATCGCGGGTAAGACAAAGTCGCATTTCCAGTAACCTGGATTGCAACCCCTCCCATTGTCTCAGGAAGGCGTCCAGATCTTTGCGCGAGAAAAGTATCTTTGACGATAGCTCTTCGAAGGGATCCAACAGTGCCCTGGCCTTGCCAGGGAGCATTGACCGGGCGTTGCTATAGACCCTTTGCCATTCCGCGATCTTCAGAGCCTGCCAAATCTCTCCTTGAATGCGCTGCGCCTCCTCAAGCCACTTTTCTTCTCTTTCGCTCTTCTTCCGCGTTTGCAGCCACACCTCTTCCATCTCCTTTACGAATTTCGCCCAAGCAATCAAGAGATGGAGGACTTCTTTAGCCCGCATCCAAAGATGGACCGGCAGGGAATCAACTGCGAAACCGGGCCGGCGGGTTAGCCGGTCCTTTAATCTAAAAAAGCCGGCGATCATCGGGTGTTCCTTTTCGATGACCGCGGCGTTTTTGTACCAGAAAAACAGCGACATCAGATTCCAGTAAACCTTGGGGTTATGATTCCAGCGCGACAGGATCTTGATCATGTTCTCCTTGCTGTAGAATGATTTCCACGCCTCTTCATAGACCTCGGTCCATTCCTGCGCGCTCATGTTGGGATGCGCGATGGTCGCATGGAAGGAGTCGCGCTTGTTGAAGTCCGGGTCCATCCACTCGCCGCGCTTTTGCATCTCCCGGTGATCGTGGGAGCCGGGAAGGGGAGTCAGCATGAAGAAAGAAGCCTGATCCGGCTGGATTACATCCATCAGATAGCGGATATCCTTAGGTACTTGCGCTTTGGTGTCAAAGGGGAGACCGATAATGTAGCCAGTATGGACGACGATGCCGGCGTCGTGCCATTCCTTGATAATATTTTGGTACTCTTCGACGTGATTCTGCCCTTTGCCTTCGGCCTTGAGGTTTTGGGGATTCACGCTCTCCATCCCGATAAAGACCTGGGTGCAGCCGGCTTGAGCGGCCAACCGCACGAAATCCTTCGGTTTACGCGCAAGGTCTACCTGCATCATGAAAGAGACCTTGATGCCCTCCTGTCTGAGCTTGATGATTTCCTCGAAGGTCTCACGCCAGAGTTTCTTACGGGCAAAGTTATCGTCGGTGAAGAAGTAGAAAGAGACGCCGTGCTGGCGATAGTTCCTGCGCAAAAGCGCGGCGATACTCTCGGGGCTACGCTCGCGCATTTTTCGGCCCTGGACGTTTATGATGGTGCAAAAGGAGCACGCAAAAGGACAGCCCCGGGAAGTGTCTGCGGTCCCGAACGAGGGCTTGGCAAAGTGGCGCATGGTCTTGGGACTTATCCGGGGGAGCGCCGCGTTGCCGATATCGACGAGGTTTTGCAGGTCTTGGGCGAATGAGTAAATCGGCTTTAGTCGGCCGTGGAGCGCATCGGCCAGAATCTCCGCCCAGTTCTCTTCGACTTCACCCGATACGACGGTGATGGATTGTTTCACCAAAGCCTGGATGTCGGGCTCCTGATCGCTCAGCATGTTGATTGTGCCGCTGGTGTGAAAGCCGCCGATAATCACATCGATCCCGGCAGCGCGAAACTGCCGGGCCAGATCGAATGCTCGTGGGAACTGGTTGGTTTGTACCCCCACTAATCCCACGACGAGTTTGGTAGAAGGGCGTCGGCTCCAGCCAATGATTCTTCTCACCGGAAGGCTTTCTGCCGTCTCATCAAAGGTGACGATCTCTAACTTGAGGTCGCCGAAGACGCAACTCTCTTTTACTGCTTCGGTCAGCCCCTGTAAGACGTTGAGCGTGTTGCTCGGTAGCACGCCTTTCCAAAAGCGAATGACGTAACCGTCGTCATCGTACTTGGAGGGTTTGATCAAAACGATGCGAAACTTCTTAAACCTCGGCTGTGCGGTTGCCTCGGTGATCGACTCACGTTCACTCGTCAGTTGGCTTAACATACTTTTGTGTAAACGGTGCGGCGCTTTTCTTAGCGGCGCCGACTTTGAAGTTTCATTCGCACTATGCTGAGCTGATCTGTGCGCTCAGTTGCACTGGGGCGATTCTTTATGGCGCGCGAGCAGATCTGCCGGGTCACGATAAGTAGCGATGCAGCCCGCTCGACTTAATTCGTCTTCGGTCCAACCACGGCACAGCAAGCCGATCGTGCTCAGTTTTTCGGCAGCCGTCGTGTCATAGGCCGTGTCGCCTATAACAATAACTCTATTGGCGGGTTGCCCAGTTGTTCCAATGCTGCCTCGAAAATATCCGGACAAGGCTTCGATTTTTCAACGTTTCCCGGAAGATGTTTCACCCTGAATCAAATCGTCGACATTGGCAATTTCCCTGTACGGCTTTAGTTCGTCTGGTTTTGCAACGAAGCGAGGAAGATTTGCTTTACTGTTGCGCAAGAAACATTCCAAAAGAAAAGATGAGAGTTGACGAAGAGTTTCTCCCATAGCATCGTGAGAAAGTGAGGAAAATGCTTACGATCCGGACGACCTAGTCCATACATTTGATTCACTAACGTGAGTACGAGTCGTCTCGAGTTAGAGAAAGCGCCCCACACGTGCTCCTAGTTGCGACACTTGGGATGACGAGGAGTAGCACTCAGAGGTTGAGGGTCGCCAACACGGGCAGGTGGTCGGAGGCGGTTCGTGTCAGACCGTTATTGGCTATTTTAATTTGCATGAGCGCTGTCCTGGGTTTTACCCAGATGCGGTCCAAAGCAAACACCGGGAAAAAAGAAGGAAAGCTTCGTCGCGCCGGCGCCTTACCCAGCAGGTTGTTCAGGCTGTAGAGAGCAAATCCCCTGGGCCGCCACTCGTTTATATCGCCGATGACAAGCGTCAGAGCGTAATCCCCTTTTTGCTGGCGCAGTATCTTGACCAATGATTGCGCCTGCCGTCGCCGCTCGTTCAGCGCTAGCCCAAGGTGGGTTACTAGAACACGAATTATTTTTCCCTCACAGGCGATCTCAGCATCGATGACTCCGCGGGGCTGGCGCCGCACCACCGTCACGTCGTGGAGCCTCACCTGAATAATCTCGCGGCGAGTCAACAAGGCATTGCCAAATTCAATATCTGCGCGCCGGATGGTTGGTCCGGCCACAGCCTTCATTCCCGTGACCTCCGCCAGATAGTCAAGCTGATGGGATTTTTTCCCACCCAGCGAGTTGAAATCGACTTCTTGCAGCCCAACGATATCCGCTTTCGTTTCCTGGATCACCGCCGCAATGCGATGTGGGTCGCATTTGCCGTCGGTGCCGACGCACTGGTGAATGTTATAAGAAACTGCCGTAAGCAAAATTTTGCCTCACAATCTTTAGCTCGAGGCGCGCAAAGGCCGGGCCCCATACCAGCGGTAAAACGCCCATCCCATGAGGGCAAAGAAGATCGCCAACCCCAAGAGCAGGGTAATGCTTCCGATCCCCGGATCCTCGAGAGCGCGCTGGAGTTGATTCTCCAGCAGAACGATAGCTGATATCCCCGGGCTCATACCCACCAAAGTTCCGAGCACAAAATCACGAACACGAACCTGTATCGCTCCAGCGACCAGATTCACAATAACAAACGGAGCGATAGGAACAATGCGAGCGAACAGTACGGAAAGGAACCCATGGCGCGAAATCTGCCGTTGCACGCGACTCAATCGGGACCCTGCGATCCAGCGCACTGTTTCCTTGCCGGCGATGCGGCCCAACCCGTAGTGGACTATGGCGCTTATCATAGAACCACCCAGGGCATAGGCAAAGCCAAGAACCGGTCCAAAGGTAGCTCCAGTTGCGATGATCAGCAAAGTGACCGGCGCGAGGACCAGGGTAGCCAGAGTAAAAACCCCAGCGATCCAAAGCGGCGCGAGAGGAGAATCCGTTAATGTGGGTATCCAGTCGCCGATCGTCTCGTAATCGATGAAAGTACGGAGAGAAGTCCAGCGCCAGACAATGGCGAGCGTCGCCAGGCACAACAAAATTATCGCCAACCGCAGGAGACCGGGAACAGCGCGCCGGCGCGTGCCGGTAGGGATAAACTGGCGCATCAACTCATCGGGGCTCAAAGGCCGCTCGGGATCAATGAGCGCGGCCTCAGGGACCATGTCGTCGAGAGCCGGAGATACCGAACCGTCGAGGATTCCCAACGTGCGCTTGCCTCCGCGCAGCTTCTCTATGGCTTTTACCAACGACCGTTCCGCCAAATGTTCCTCCGCCACCTTTTCGGGCGAAACCCCCAGATGCTCGGCGAGCAGTCGGTTGCGCAGGTTGGCGATGGAGGTCTCTATGGCCGGTTTCTCCGCTTCAACTGCTAGGTCGCACTCCGTGTCCAGCCCCATGGAGCGGTTATTGAGGTTCGCCGATCCAACGCGAAGCAATCTGTTGTCGATAAAACAAACTTTGGAATGTACCCGCACCTGGACAGTCTCGTCCTCGATCACAGGATAATAGACGTGCAGGCGGCTAAAGCGGTCGGCAGCCCGCAGACGCTTCAAAAGGCGCGACCGCAAGACCGCCATGCTCACTTGTTCCAGCCATTCTGAGGTCTCTTGGGGTAAGACCATGACAATTTCCGGGCCATCTTTTTCTTGCAATCGGGCGGCGAGAGCATCCCCAATGGCGGAGGAGCTCAGATATTGGTTTTCCAGATAGATGAAACGGCGAGCGCGACGAATGCCATCCAGGTAAAGAGACTCCACCTCACGAACCTCATGGCGCGTATCGTAGGTGGGCTCCGTGCGGGCGATTGCCACCGGAACATGTTGCAAATCCGGTACTACTCCAGACGGCCAGGGATCTTCTGTTTGGGCGGCGGACATGCGGAGCCGCTTGCCTGTGGCCCGCCGCCAGCGTTCCCTGACGAGTTGGCCGAGCGCCAAAGCCGCATCGCTATCCACCATCAGTTGTGCGTCATGGTAGGGAGGATAGAGCCGGCCAAGCGAATCCACTCGTTGGGGATCTTGTGGCAGGTGGTCCCGTGTGTCCCAGCGGTGTTCTGCGATATCCAATCCACCGGAAAACGCGACCGCATCATCGATGACGACGATCTTCTGATGATGCGATGCGCCCATGGGATGGTTGCTGTCGAGCCGGAAATGGATCCTTCTGTGACTGCGCCAGGGATGGCTATAAAGTGGAATGATCTCGCGATCGGCCGCATAGATCATCGCGAAATCCCATAAGAGCACATAAATGCGGAGTTTACGATTGCGGCGCACCAGATCGTGCAAGAAGTCCCCGAAGCCTGGTGAAGCGGAATTTCGAGGATTGACACGGAACCGGCTATCAAGCTGCCAGCCGGCGATGAAAATGAAACGCTGCGCGCGTTCCAGGGTTGAGGTCAACACAGAAAAGTAGTCTTCGCCGTCGACCAAAAAAGCCGCTCGAGTTGCCCGGCTAATCGACCAGCAGTTTTTTCCCTCCACGCAGATGGGTGATTTTTTCATAAATCCGGAACGTATTTTTCTAAATTTTGGACCGGCGGTCAGCGATGGCGGCAAAGACGCTTTAACGTGGATTGGGTGGGCGCAAATAGAATGCCATAGAAAACCTCAAGCAATTCTTCTGTGCGCAACCTGAATTATTAGAGAGCCGACCTATTTAATTAGTTATTTTCAAACGAACACAGCGCTTTCTCGAGACCAGCACGATTTTTTGCCACTCAGTGAAACGTTCCTAGATCCTACACCTTGAGCTAAACACATCCATTTAATTTATGATTTGTAGGGATTTTTCACACACTCTCCATCGCTATGATCGGCTCGCATGACACCGCTTAAACATTTTCTTAACGTTCTTAGTACCTTCCGTGAACGAAGCCGACGAGTAGTCCGATGGTATAGGAGTTGCACAAGTTGCATTCCACTGGGACTCCGAAGATAGAGAACGTGGCGCACTAACTACGAGATTCAAAGCAACGAGGATGTTATGTTAGACAAGCAGTCTTTTGTGCATGAAGAGGTCGCGGAAGATTTCCTGTGTCGGGAACAAACTCGAAATCTATTCGGCCAACCGGACGTCATCGTCATCCATGAATATCTCCATGTCTATCGCAGCAGTAGTGCTCATACGCCCGAGATAAAACTGATCGCGGCGGTGCTCGAGGACGCCATCGATTGTTACCTCAAGTACTATTCGGCTAAAAGTCGACGCGGCAAAAGGATCTTTGCCGAGGCGGCCCAATGGATCCTGGACCGGGATGATGATTGGCTATTCGGGTTTAATAATATCTGTGAAATGTTAAAACTCGACCCGAATTACATTCGGCGGGTCGTCAAGCAGAGTGCGCAGGAACGCTTGCTGAATCAGTCCCAACAAACACTTCCAGATTTCCCAGCAATGCGTCTAGCGTCTTAGCCTCCCTAACGGCTTTCCCGCTTGATCAATTGTAGCGGACGGCGATGGAAACTCACGCCGGTTTGTCCGTTTCCTCCTGGCGGTCCCGCCTAAAACGTAAGCGCATAGCAGAAGAAAAGCATCCCCTCGTAGCGATGGACTGACCATGGCTACCGTCGCTAAGGCCCACCGGGTCCTCGTCATTGGCGGAGGCTTTGGCGGACTTCACGCAACCCAGTGTCTAAAGCACGTACCCGTTAGCGTGACGCTCATCGACCGGCGCAATTTTCATCTCTTTCAACCCCTGCTCTACCAAGTCGCCACCGGCTGGCTTTCGGCGGCTAACATTGCCTCAACCCTACGCGCCATCCTCAAGCACCATAAGAACACCCACGTGCTTCTCGCCGAGGCAGTGGGCATCGACGTGAATAATCGGCGCGTCCTGCTGGACGGGGGTTCTCTCACCTACGATACTTTGATTGTCGCAGCGGGCTCTCGTCATCACTATTTCGGTAGCCACCATTGGGAACCCTTCGCCCCCGGTCTTAAAACGATCGAAGACGCCATTGAGATTCGGCGCCGCATTTTTGCTGCCTTTGAGGCCGCCGAACATGAAACTGATCCGGAGCAATTAGCCACGTTATTGACGTTCGTGATCGTCGGAGGTGGACCCACCGGGGTCGAATTGGCAGGCGCCTTGGGAGAGATCGCCAACGATACGCTCAAGCATGATTTTCGCAATATCGATCCGTCGAAAGCCCGAATATTGCTGATCGAAGCAACCGACAGGATTCTGCCCACTTACCCGCCGGAGCTCGCCCACGAGGCGGAAATCGCTCTCAACAAATTAGGAGTTGAGGTGCGAAGACAGACACCGGTCACGGACGTCAATTCGAAGGCCGTCACGGTAAAGCGGGCTGACAGGCTCGAAACTATTCGCTGCTCCACGGTAATCTGGGCAGCCGGAGTCGAAGCTTCTTTTCTGGGTAAAGTCATCGCGGATGCCACTGGCGCCAAGCTCGATCGCGGTGGCAGGGTTCTGGTCGAGCCTGATCTGACGGTTCCCGGTCATCCTGAGATCTTTGTCATTGGCGATCTGGCCAACTATGGTCACCAGACCGGAAAACCTCTTCCCGGTACCGCTCCGGTGGCGATTCAAGAAGGTAAATATGTTGCGAGAGTTATTAAGAGCCGATTGACCGGAAGAACTCCTCCCTCTTTTCGGTACCGAGATCGCGGTAATATGGCGATTGTCGGCAGAGCGTCGGCAGTTGCCGACCTGGGTAGATTGAAATTCTCGGGCTTTCTGGCTTGGCTTGCCTGGCTTTTCGTCCACCTGATGAATCTGGTGGAGTTCGAAAATCGGGTCCTCGTCCTAGTTCAGTGGGGCTGGTATTACTTTCGTCGCAATCGGGCCGCGCGATTGATTACCAACGACCCTACTAAGCGAAATCCGCCCTAAAAAATAAATAATGTTGACAAAGACCCCTAAAATGAAATGATAATTTAAAATTTCAACTCTTTAGATTTAGCTCATCACGGGCCCGGGAGCGCCCGGTAAAGAGGTTGTCGACCGTCCGGGGGGATTATGGCCAGACAGATGGTGCCAACGACTACTAAAGGCGGCGTAGATACCGAGGTATTGCTTCAGGTGCTCACTTCCGTGAAGAAGGGCGATTTTTCAGTCCAGCTGCCCGCTGGATGGACCGGTATCGATGGAAAAATCGCTGATACTCTAAACGACATCATTGACCTGCTGGCAGACAGCGCGAAGGAGATGGAGCGGGTCAGTCGCGTCGTGGGAAAAGAAGGACGCTTGAGCCAGCGCGCGGTGCTGCCGTCAGCGGGCGGCGCTTGGAGGAGCAGGGTCAATGCCGTCAATCACCTCATTGAAGATCTGGTTCGCCCCACCACTGAAATGGCACGGGTCATCGGTGGCGTTGCCAAAGGTGACCTGACGCAGACCGTAGGATTGGAAGCCGAAGGCCAACCCCTCAGAGGCGAATTCCTGCGCACCGCCAAAATGGTCAATGCTATGGTGAAACAGCTCGACGCTTTTGCCGCCGAAGTTACCCGGGTCGCGCGCGAGGTCGGCACCGAAGGAAAACTCGGCGGGCAAGCCGTGGTCCCCGGAGTCGCCGGCACCTGGAAGGATCTCACCGACAGCGTTAACTTCATGGCCGGCAATTTGACCGCCCAGGTTCGCAACATCGCCGATGTCACCATCGCCGTCGCCAACGGCGACCTGTCGAAAAAAATCACCGTCGACGTCCGTGGCGAGATTTTGCAGCTGAAAGAAGCCATCAACACGATGGTGGACCAGCTCCGCAGTTTTGCTTCCGAAGTCACCCGGGTTGCACGTGAGGTTGGTACGGACGGAAAGCTCGGCGGCCAAGCGGTTGTTGCGGGAGTCGCCGGCACCTGGAAGGATCTTACCGACAGCGTCAATGCGATGGCCGGTAATTTGACTGCCCAGGTGCGAAACATCGCCGATGTCACTATAGCCGTCGCCAACGGCGACCTATCCAAAAAGATTACGGTCGACGTCAAGGGGGAGATTCTGCAGCTCAAAGACACGATCAACACCATGGTCGATCAGCTCCGCAGTTTCGCTTCCGAAGTCACCCGGGTCGCGCGCGAGGTCGGCACCGAAGGCAAGCTCGGCGGCCAAGCCGCGGTCCCCGGAGTCGCCGGCACCTGGAAGGATCTCACCGACAGCGTCAACTTCATGGCCGGCAATCTAACCGCCCAGGTCCGCAACATCGCTGATGTCACCATCGCCGTCGCCAACGGCGATTTGTCGAAGAAAATTACTGTCGACGTGCGCGGCGAGATTCTCCAGCTCAAAGACACGATCAACACCATGGTCGATCAGCTGCGCAGTTTCGCATCGGAAGTCACCCGGGTCGCGCGCGAGGTCGGCACCGAAGGCAAGCTCGGCGGTCAAGCCCAAGTTCGTGATGTCAGTGGTGTTTGGAAGGATTTGACCGAAAGCGTCAACATCATGGCCGGCAACTTGACCGCCCAGGTGCGCAACATCGCCGATGTCACCATAGCGGTCGCCAACGGCGACCTCTCTAAAAAGATCACCGTTGATGTCCGCGGCGAGATTCTTCAGTTGAAGGAAGCCATCAATACCATGGTCGACCAGCTCAACGCCTTTGCCGCCGAAGTTACCCGGGTCGCGCGCGAGGTCGGCACCGAAGGAAAGCTTGGCGGCCAGGCGGCGGTGCCAGGCGTCGCAGGTACCTGGAAAGATCTGACGGATAACGTCAACTTGATGGCCGGGAATTTGACCGCCCAGGTGCGCAACATTGCCGACGTGACCATCGCGGTCGCCAACGGCGATTTGTCGAAAAAAATCACTGTCGACGTGCGCGGCGAGATCCTCCAGCTCAAAGACACGATCAACACTATGGTCGATCAGTTGCGCAGTTTCGCCGCCGAAGTCACCCGGGTCGCGCGCGAGGTCGGCACCGAAGGCAAGCTCGGCGGTCAGGCCCTGGTCCCTGGCGTCGCCGGCACCTGGAAAGATTTGACCGACAGCGTCAACGCCATGGCCAGTAACCTCACCGCCCAGGTGCGCAACATTGCTGACGTCACTATCGCCGTCGCCAACGGCGATTTGTCGAAGAAGATCACTGTCGATGTCCGCGGCGAGATTCTGCAATTAAAAGAAGCGATCAACACCATGGTGGATCAGCTCAATGCCTTTGCCGCCGAAGTCACCCGGGTCGCGCGCGAGGTCGGCACCGAGGGCAAGCTCGGTGGTCAAGCCGCGGTGCCTGGAGTCGCCGGCACCTGGAAGGATCTCACGGATAACGTCAACGTGATGGCAGCCAATCTTACAGCTCAAGTGCGCGGCATCGTCAAGGTCGTGACCGCCGTCGCCAACGGCAGTCTCAAAGAGAAGCTCACCGTTGAAGCCAAAGGCGAAGTGGCGGCCCTGGCCGAAACCATCAACAACATGACCGACACCCTGGCGATCTTCGCCGAACAGGTGACTACCGTCGCGCGCGAAGTCGGCACCGAAGGCAAGCTTGGCGGCCAAGCCCTGGTTCCGGGAGTCGCCGGCACGTGGAAAGATCTGACCGACAACGTCAATCTCTTAGCGGCCAATCTAACCACGCAGGTCCGCGCCATTGCGGATGTCGCAACTGCCGTCACGAAAGGCGACCTCACCCGTTCGATTCAAGTCGACGCGCGCGGTGAAGTGGCCGAACTCAAAGACAACATCAACGCCATGATTGAAAATCTCCGCGCGACGACGGATCAAAACACCGAACAGGACTGGCTGAAGACCAACCTCGCCAAGTTCACCCGTATGCTCCAGGGACAGCGCGATCTCATGACCGTCGGCCAGATGCTGCTTTCGGAACTGGCGCCGCTGGTGCGCGCTCAATACGGCGCGATTTACCAGATGGACTCCAATAATGGAGATTCGCATCTCAAAATGCTGGCGGGTTACGCGCTTCCCATCACGGTTAATCAGCAAGCACAGTTGCCTTTGGGATTCGGGCTGGTGGGTCAATGCGCGGTGGAAAAACGGCGCATCCTGCTCCAAGAGGTGCCGAATGACTATGTACGCATCAGCTCGGGTCTCGGCGAGTCGCGCCCACGGAGTCTGATCGTCTTGCCGGTGCTCTTCGAGGGACAGACCAAGGCCGTGGTCGAACTGGCTTCATTGGCGGAGTTCACTCCCACCCACCTCACCTTTCTCTCGCAGTTAACCGAAAGTATCGGCATCGTGCTCAACACCATCGAGGCGACGATGCGCACCGAAGGTTTGCTGCAACAGTCGCAGAAACTTGCCACCGAGCTGCAAGCGCAGCAAAAGGAGCTGCAGCAGACCAATGAGGAGCTGGGAAACAAAGCCCAACAGCTAGCCGAGCAAAACGCCGAGGTCGAGCGCACCAATCGCGAAATCGAACAGGCCCGCCATGCGCTCGAGGAAAAAGCCGCCGAGCTGGCGCTAGCTTCCAAATACAAATCCGAATTCCTCGCCAACATGTCTCACGAGCTGCGCACGCCGCTCAACAGCATTTTGATCCTGGCGCAGCAGATGGCGGCCAACCCCGAAGGCAATCTGAATCCCAAACAGGTTGAGTTTTCAAAGAATATCCACGCCGCGGGCGCCGATCTTTTGAATCTCATCAGCGATATTCTCGATCTATCCAAGATCGAATCCGGCACCGTCACCGTCGAGCCGGAAGAAGTATCGTTCCCGAGATTGAGGGACGCAGTGGAGCGGAGCTTTCGTCACGTCGCCGAAGCGAAGCACCTCTCCTTCGATATTGAAATGGATCCGGAGCTCCCGCGCAGCATGACGACGGATATTAAGAGACTCCAACAGGTACTCAAGAATTTGCTATCGAACGCTTTCAAATTCACTTCACACGGCGGGGTCACGTTCCGCATTGGCATTGCGTCCACGGGTTGGGGCTACGACCATGCGCTGCTCAAGCGCGCGCCTCGCGTTATTGCTTTTGAAGTCAGCGATAGCGGCATCGGCATCGCGCCGGACAAACAAAAGATTATCTTTGAGGCGTTTCACCAGGCCGACGCGGGCACCAGCCGGCGCTTTGGCGGCACCGGTCTCGGTCTGGCGATCAGCCGGGAGTTGGCGACTCTTTTGGGCGGAGAAATTCGCCTCTCGAGCATGCCGAACGAAGGCAGCATCTTTACGTTGTATCTGCCGGAAACCTATTTGGGCACGGTGATGGCCGCGTCAACCGAAACCCGACCGGCGATCATTCCTGCGCCGTTGATCGTGCAACAGGCGCAGAAAGTGGAAGCCATCGATGACGACCGCGAGTCCGTGCTGCCCGGCGATCCGGTTGTGCTGATTGTCGAGGACGATCCTCATTTCGGTCAGGTCCTGCTGGACATGGTGCGCGACAAGGGATTTAAAGGCGTGGTCACCACCCACGGGAGTCACGCGCGCTCGCTGACCCGCCAGTTCAATCCACTGGCGATCATGTTGGATATCTTCTTGCCGGACATGTTGGGCTGGACTGTCTTGAATCACCTGAAGCAGGATCCCGCCACCCGCCATATTCCGGTGCAGGTCATCAGCGTTGAAGACGAGCGCATGCAAGGACTGGGGCACGGCGCGTTCAATTACTTGATCAAACCGGCAACCGCGGATGAATTGAAGAAGGCCTTCGATCGGGTTCTCGATTACGCCCAATCCCGCCATCGCCGCCTGCTGATCGTCGAGGACAACGAGATCGAGCGCCAGAGTATCGTCGAGCTGCTTGACAATGCGGGTGTCGAGATCGCGACGGCGGGAAGCGGAGCCCAGGCGTGGGACGCGTTGCACGCGCACAAATTCGACTGCATCGTCCTCGATCTGCGCCTGCCGGATATTTCCGGGTTCGAATTGCTGGAGCGCATCCGCCAGGATGCAGAGCTGCGCGAATTGCCCATCGTAGTGTTTACCGGCAAAGACTTGACCGAGGATGATGAGCTGCGGCTGATTCAGATGGCGGAGAGCGTCGTGCTCAAAGGTGTCCAGTCTCCCGAGCGCCTCCTGGATGAGACAGCCTTATTCCTGCACCTCCTGGCTTCCGAGCTCCCGCCTAACAAACGGGAGATGTTGGAGCGGTTGCGCCAATCCGACGAAGCGTTGCGCGGTCGAAAAGTGCTCGTGGTGGACGATGACGTGCGCAACATCTTTGCTTTGACCAGCCTGCTCGAACAGCATGGCATGGCAGTGGTGAGCGCTGAGACCGGGACCGAAGCTATTTCGCTGCTCAATCATGATGACGCCATCGATGCGGTGCTGATGGACATCATGATGCCAGAGATGGACGGCTATGAAACCATCCGCAAAATCCGCGGCAACAGCCGGCACCGGCTCCTGCCGATACTGGCTCTGACGGCAAAAGCCATGAAGGGAGACCGCGAGAAATGCCTCGAAGCCGGCGCGTCGGATTATATTGCCAAGCCCGTGAACACGGATGAGCTGCTTGCGCTACTGCGCATCTGGCTCTTCGGCAAGCAGAAAAGCTCCAAAGCGCGCCATGAGCAACGACTCTACAGCTAATATTCTCATCGTTGACGACGATGTGAAATCACTCACCGCGATGGAGGCACTGTTGGCGGGTCCGGGACGTGAGATTGTCACCGCTAAGTCCGGGGCCGAAGCCCTCCGTTGTCTCTTACGCCGGGACTTTGCGCTGATTTTATTAGACGTGCGCATTCCCGACATGGACGGATTCGAAACGGCGACTCTGATCCGCCAGCGCGAACGCTCTCGATATACGCCGATCATTTTTATTTCTGCAATCGACACTCTGGAGTCGGATGTGTTTCGAGGTGTCGCTAGCGGAGCAGTGGATTACCTATTCAAGCCGGTGGTGCCCCAGGTTTTGCAGACTAAGGTCGCGGTCTTTGTCGATCTGTTTCAAATGAACGAGCGGCTAAAGCGGCAAGCCGTCCGGCAAAGCGAGGAAAGATTCCGCCTGATCGTGGAAAGTTTGCAGGACTATGCGGTGTTCATGATGAACCCGGAAGGCCGGGTGACGCTCTGGAATCGAGGAGCCGAGCGGATGTGGGGATGGGAACAGCAGGAAGTCTTGGGCGAGCCTTTTGCGCGCTTCTATTCAGCCGACGAGCGCGACGCCAACCGACCCGATCCCACCCTGGCGCAGACTATAGCTCACGGCCGCCACGAGGAGGAGGGATGGCGCAAGCGAAAGGACGGGTCACGGTTCTGGGCCAATGTGGTCTATACCACTGTCCAGGACGACAGGGGAGATCTGATAGGTTTCTCTGCGGTGACTCGCGACCTGACCGACCGTAAGCGCGCCGAAGATGAGCTGCAAAGACTCAACGCCGGGATGCAAAAGCACATCGCGGAGCAGACCGAGGAGCTGATTCGCACCATCGCGCAGCGGGAAAGATTGCACGAAGAGCTTTTGCAGGCGCAAAAGATGGAAAGTATCGGGACTCTCGCTGGGGGGATTGCACACGACTTCAATAATCTTCTTAACGTCATTCTGGGATACGTGTCTTTGCTCGAGCAATCAGCGACTTCTAACCAGATCTCCGCCAGTGTCGATGTCATCAAAGAAACGGTAACGCGGGGTAGCTCTTTGGTCCGACAACTGCTCGCGGTAGCGCGCAAAAGCGAGACGCAGTTTGAGCGGACCGAAATCAATGGCTTGCTACATGGCTTGCAGGCCCTGCTTCAAGAGACTTTTCCCAAGACCATTGACGTTTTTGTTCGTTTGGAACCCAATCTGCCGGCTGTGATGGCCGATCCCAATCAGATCCATCAAGCCATGCTTAACTTGTGCTTGAATTCGCGCGATGCGATGCCCGAAGGTGGAAAGTTGCTGCTAAAGACGGGAACCATCACCGGGCTCGAGTTGCGAAAGCATTTTCAAGAAGCGCGGCAGGAAGAATACGTATGGATCACCGTGACCGATACCGGACACGGTCTGGATAAGGCGATCAAAAATCGCATTTTTGAACCGTTTTTCACGACCAAATCCCAAGGGCAGGGAAGCGGCCTTGGGCTCTCGGTGGTGTACGGCATTGTTACCAACCACAGCGGGTTCATCGATATGGCAAGCGAGGCCGGCCGCGGCACGACCTTCGATATTTATTTGCCCGTGCCGAGCGATGCCGCCGCGATCATCCCTGCCGAAGCGGCAAGGGAAGAAAAGAAAACAGAACAAACGGCTTGGAATGGCGCAACGATTCTTTTCGTAGAAGACGAGACCCATCAGCTGAATCTGATGCAGAAGCATCTTGCAGCCGAAGGTCATAGGGTTTTGACGGCCAGAGACGGCGGCGAAGCTGTCCAAACCTATCTGCGGCATAAACAAGAAATCGATTTAGTGGTTCTGGATTTGGGCCTGCCAAAGCTCAATGGTTGGGAAGCTTATAAGTTAATGAAAGAGGCCGACTCGAACGTAAAGGCAATCTTTGCCACCGGATTTATCTCGCCTGAAATAGAAGCCCATCTACAAACGGAAGATTCGAGCACTGTGATTACCAAGCCCTATAGCCCAGATGACATGAGCAAAAAGATCGCCACCGTTCTGCAGAAATCCACGGCTCTACCAGTGACTCCGTCTGGGGGCCACAGCTCTGATTTGCGCAATCCGTAGGTGCTAGAACGTTCTCCCAAGCGTTGTTTTTGCTTTGGGAGATCAAGGCCCAATTCAGCAATGGAACGATTGCAGCAAATTGTATAGTTCCTAGCGCATTCATTCGTCATTTCGCTAACAATCATTGCAACGGTTTTTCAAGTCAAATCACGATGACTACCACTCACTTCGGTGATTCGGTAATTTCAGTTGTTTTCATTCCAAAGGGGCCAAGCTTTCTGGCGTCCTCTTGCGGCGCGTAAGGTTCTTGGTTGAGACAGCTCAAAGCTTTTTGCCAATTCGAGAATTGGAACATCCGGAATTTCGGCAGCGTCCTTATCGCCGAAGACTTCTTCTAAAAAGAGAATGTTCTCGAATATCTTGGTTGTCATTGTTTTCGTGTGGCGCCGAGCCATAGAAATCTCCTTATCGATGAAAACCCACACGTGCTGCGGCGGTTACCGATAAAACACGTGTTCAAATCATCGGTTAGTATCATTCGAGTATCTCCGTCGGGCGCATTAAACGAAATTTCCAAGGTGTTCGGTCGGCGTGGAGCAAACAATATGCCCCATTTGAAAAGTCGAATCTCTAATATGTTTAGGAGTCCGAGGTGTGACCAAAACCCTACACCTGAGAAAATAAATGTGCGAGAAAACACTCTGGAAGAAATTTACGTCGGCCCCCTCGCCGAGGCGCGCCACTGCCATACAGCTGCGAAATTCGGGTTAGGCCAGCGATAACTATGTGGCGTTAACCCTCATTTCTTCATACGCTGAAATGCTTTTTTCTAAAATCGTGTAGGAACTATCCTGCACCACTCGTCATCGGGATCATTCGACTTCAGGCGAGCAAACCCATGTAAAATCAATGGAAATAATCGCTATTGCAGTATAGGGATGGGATGGCATCAATGTTGCGCATACACGTACAATAAATGATTTTTCATTGGCAGATTTCCGTGTGAGCTACCAGTTCAATTCACCCTCTCCAGAGAAAGAACGTCCGTAGTGAATATGTCGATGCCGTCATTTGGCGAGCCACATGGCATGCCTTTAGGAAAATCAGAGAAAGTTTCTCCTCATGGGCGTTTTTCGCACATAGATGACGAGAAGTTTTTTTCAAAAGGAGCCACTAACGGTACCGTTTCGGCCTCGTGGTATGACGCTGCAAAAAATCAACGACCGCATGTAGGTGGCAAATTTTTATTTGTTGGCAGAGATAAATTGTGGATTCGTGGCGTCACCTATGGAGCTTTCAGACCGGGTCCAAACGGCCAAGAGTACCATGAGACTAAAGTTCTAGAGAGGGACTTTTCTTTGATGGCCGCAAACGGACTGAATGCCGTCCGTATTCCCCATACCACGCCACCACGGGATCTTCTCAACATTGCTCAACGGCACGGCCTTCGGGTCATGGTGGGGCTCTCTGCCGAACAATACGCAGGCTATCTTATCGATCGGAAAGACGCCCCGGATATCGAAAAATTGATTCGGCGTAAGGCACGTGTCTGCGCCGGCCATCCCGCTTTGCTTTGCTATGCCCTTGGTAATGAGATCGCGGCACCTGTGGTTCGGTGGCTGGGTCGCGGTCGAGTTGAAAGCTATCTCGAGCGCTTGTATTGGGCCGTGAAGGCAGAAGATCCGAATGCTCTTGTGACCTACGTCAATTATCCCACGACCGAGTACCTTCATCTTCCTTTCCTGGACCTTGTGACTTTCAACGTTTACCTGGAATCGCAGGATCGCCTTGACGCCTATTTGGCACGACTTCATAATATTGCAGGTGATCGACCTTTACTGATGAGCGAGATCGGGCTCGATAGCCTCCGAAACGGAGAGGCAACGCAGGCGCAAGCGCTTGAGTGGCAGCTCCGGAGCACTTTCTCACCCGGGTGTGCAGGGGCTTTTGTATTCTCGTGGACTGACGAGTGGCACAGGGCCGGTGCGGAAGTCGAAGATTGGGCATTCGGCCTCACGGCCCGAGATCGTCGTCCCAAGCCCGCTCTCGGAACTGTTCGGGAGGCGTTCAGCAAAGTTCCCTTTGCAAAGGAACTCTGTTGGCCGAAGGTTTCCGTCATTGTCTGTACCTTTAATGGCAGCCGCACTCTTTCTGAATGCTTGGAGAGTTTGCTAAGACTTGAGTATCCTAATTACGAAGTCATCATCGTAAACGATGGCTCAACGGATGCCACCGCAAAGATCGCGCATAGCTACGGTTTCCGAGTCATCACAACCGAAAATCAGGGCCTCGGTTCTGCACGCAATACGGGACTGAGGGCAGCTAGCGGAGAAATCGTTGCGTATATCGACGATGACGCATACCCCGATCCACATTGGTTACACTATCTCGCCAATACATTCTTGAACACGAAATATGTTGGAATCGGCGGACCGAACATCGCGCCCCCTAGCGATGGGCCTATAGCCGAGTGCGTCGCCCACTCTCCCGGAAATCCGGTCCACATACTGCTGTCCGACACTGAAGCCGAACATATTCCGGGGTGCAACATGGCTTTTCGGAAATGCGCTCTGGAAGCCATAGACGGATTTGATCCGCAATTTCGCATAGCGGGGGATGATGTGGATGTCTGCTGGCGACTTCAACAAAAAGGATGGACCTTAGGATATAGCCCCGGGGCGATGGTCTGGCACCACCGACGCAATTCGATTCGAGCCTACTGGAAGCAACAGCACAATTATGGCAAAGCGGAATCCTTCTTGGAGAAAAAATGGCCGGAGAAGTACAATCTCGCCGGCCATGTCACATGGGTGGGCCGCGTTTATGGCAATGGCCACCAGTACAAGGCATGGAGCCGGGGAAGGATTTATCATGGCGTATGGGGTAGCGCTCCGTTTCAATCTATCTATCAGTCGCCTGCCGGGGCCTTAGAATCTTGGCTGTCCATACCAGAATGGTACTTGGCCGTGGCTGCGCTTGCTACGATTTGCGCACTCGGGTTCTTCTGGTCGCCCTTGTTCTATACCTTGCCTTTGCTAGTCCTAGCACTAGCTGCGCCGATTTTCCAAGCTGTGGTAAGCGCTTCACGCGTCTCCTTTGCAGTTCCTCGCAGTTCCTACTTTGACCGCTTCAAATTACGCAGCGTGACAGCTCTGCTTCATTTAATTCAACCTTTGGCGCGCCTTACCGGACGCCTCCGTTCCGGCCTCACTTTATGGAGATACAGCGGATCTGGCTTTACGATGCCTTGGCCACGGAAATTTGCTGTTTGGACCGAGGATTGGCGCGATCCCAATGAAAGATTGGAATCTTTCGAAGCGGATCTCCGTAAGCCGGGCGCTTACGTTCGCCGGGGCGGAAATTACGATCGATGGGACTTGGAAGTGCGTGCGGGGTTGCTTGGCTTCGCGCGCTTGCTCATGGCGGTGGAGGATCACGGCGCCGGTAACCAATTTGTCCGCGTTCGGCTCTGGCCTAAGTTTTCATTGCTAGAGCTTCTTCTGATTGTTTCATTCGCTTCTCTTTCTGCGGCGGCAGTGCTTGATCGCGCATGGGTGGCTTCGGCCATCATGGGTTTGTTGAGCCTTTTTTTGACGATATACACTCTGCGTGGTTGTGGGAGCGCCGTTGCCGCGATACTTCGCACCTTGCAGCATTCGGATGGCATTTATGACGAACAAAAAGAAATACAGTCGTTTTGAGCTTTACCGTCGGTTGTTCCTTGAAGCAAGGCCCTATCGCTTCCACATAGGTGTGATTCTACTGATAACCTTGTTATCGCCTCCCCTCTCTCTGCTGGTTCCATTGCCGCTGAAAATCGCCGTCGATAGCATCGTTGGTTCTCATCCACTACCAGCGTTTCTACAGCCGGTGATACCACAGGCTATCACCGTTTCTCCTGATGGCATGCTGACATTCGTCATTGTTCTAATGATGCTCGTTGCCCTTCTCGGCGGACTCCAACGGGTCGCAAGCACGCTGTTGCGCACCTACACGGGAGAAAGGTTAACGTTGGCATTCCGAAACAAACTCTTTCGCCACGTCCAGCGTCTTTCGGTTTCATATCACGATACGAGAGGAACGACTGATTCCACCTATCGGATCCAGTATGATGCTCCAGCGATTCAGTGGATAGCCGTTGATGGTTTCATACCTTTCGTCTCTGCAGGATTGACCTTCGCCGGGATGATTTACATCATTACCCTGCTCGACTGGCAATTGGCGGTCGTCGCGATTGCAATTTCACCTGTTTTGTACCTTGGCGCTCGGACGTTTAATTCGCGGCTTCGCAACCAGTGGGTAGATATTATGCACTTGGAAAGTTCCGCTTTTTCAGTAGTGCAGGAAGCCCTGAGCGCGCTGCGCGTGGTTAAAGCGTTCTGCCAAGAAGAGCGAGAACAAGAGCGTTTTGTTCGCCATTCCAGCGAAAGCTTTCTTGTGCGGGTTCGCGCTGCATGGTCGGAAGGGGCTTTCGACCTTCTGATTGGAGTTACTACAGCGGCCGGAACTGCTGCGGTCCTATTTCTGGGCATGCGGCATGTTCAGTCAGGAACCTTAACATTGGGCGAGTTGATGATGGTGATGTCTTATTTGGCACAGCTATTCGGACCATTGGCGTCTCTTAGCGAGATGACGGCGCGTGCGCAACGCTCGCTTGTTAGCGCAGAACGTGCATTCGCGCTTTTGGACGAGGCCCCCGACGTCGTTGAAAAGAAGAATGGGGTATCTATACCGCGTGCTAGCGGAGGGGTAACCTTCGAGAACGTTTGTTTTGCATATAACGGCGAGTACCCTGTTTTGAGTGACATCTCGTTCGAAATCAGGCCGGGCACTCGAGTCGGTATTATGGGTATGACGGGCGGAGGGAAGTCAACGCTCGTTAGTTTGTTGACTAGATTCCACGACCCGACTAACGGCCAAATCCTACTCGATGGTGTTAATCTTCGAGATTACAAGCTAGTGGATCTTCGCAATCAGTTCGGGATCGTCCTGCAGGAATCTATACTTTTTTCGACCAGTATCGGAGAGAACATTGCCTATGCACGTCCCGGTGCCTTGCAACATGAGATCGTTGAGGCTGCAAAAGCCGCCAACGCGCATGAGTTCATTACTCGCCTGCCGGACGGCTATGGCACGCTGGTGGGTGAGCGTGGAATGCAATTATCCGGGGGACAGCGGCAGCGGATCGCGCTCGCGCGAGCTTTTCTCAAGAATGCTCCCATTCTTATCCTGGATGAGCCGACAAGCTCCATTGATATAAAAACCGAAAGAGAAATTATCGACGTGATGGAGCGTCTCAGCATTGGGCGCACCGTTTTTATCATCGCCCATCGCTTGTCCACGTTGAAACACTGCGATCTACTCCTTGGCATTGAACACGGCCGAGTCGCTTTTATCAGGTCCGACGTCTCAAAGGCCATAGGAGATCCCTCCGTTTTCGTGGCACCTCACACGTACCCTGTATCCCGAGAAGAGAAGTTTGGAGGGTGACACCTAGTCCGGGGGCTGACACTCGGGTCTTATCGCGCGCAATCATCTCCGAGTTACGCAGCTAATATGAGCATTACGGTCTGTATCGCTCCGGTAAAAACACTGGAGTACCCCGAGGGTGGTGGGCATCTATGGGAATATCTCAATTGGGCCCTTGGGCTACGGGCGCTCGGCTGCAAGATCATCTGGCTCGAAGGTGTAGCGCCAAGTACTCCCGCCGGTGAAATACGGGCGAAAGTGGCCGCCCTGAAACTTCGTTTAGAGCGCTATGGGCTTGTGAATTGTTTGGCCCTGTATTCCTCGACTGACGGGCCTTTGGCTCTGGATGTAGCCGCCATGGGATGCCTGGACCTGGATGCCGCCGCAGGGGCGGATCTTTTACTAGAGTTTCGCTACGACACCCCTTTGCATGTCGTAAAACGCTTCCGGAGGTCAGCCCTACTAGATATTGACCCAGGTTTATCGCAAGCCTGGATTAGCAAAGGACGAATAAGCCTGACTCCGCACGATGTGTACTTCACGACCGGGGAGACCGTTGGTCAGCCCCGAACACGGGTCCCGGATGTGGGATTGAGTTGGATTTATACGCGTCCGTGCGTGGCTCTCGACTGGTGGCCACCGCATGAGGCAACGACCAAAGCACCTTTCACCACTGTGGCACACTGGTACGCCGGAGGATGGTTAGAGGACGATGCACACGCACACTTGGATGACAAACGGAGCGGTTTTTTGCCATTCGTGGAGATGCCAAGTCTCATCCAACATCCGCTTGAATTGGCTCTCGACTTAAAGCCACAAGACGAGCAGTGGCGTATGCTTGAAGGCCGAGACTGGCGTGTAGTTGATGCTCATAATGTCGCCGCGACCCCGTGGGACTATCAGCGCTATATTCAGGAGTCCTTCGGTGAGTTTAGTTGTGCCAAGCCCGCCTGTTTGAAACTTGAAAATGCCTGGGTGAGTAATCGCACTCTATGTTACTTGGCTAGCGGCAAACCAGCCGTTGTCCAGCATACCGGGGCAAGTCAGTTCCTCCCGGATTCAGCTGGCTTGTTTCGGTTCCGCGATGTGAAAGAAGCAGCAGATTGCATCGAGAGAGTGGTGATCGAGTACGACAAGCAATCTAAACTAGCCCGCGCTCTGGTGGAGGAATACTTCGACGCGCGAAACGTCGTTAAAACTCTGTTAGTGCGCGCATTGTCGTAAATTAGCTTCACGATCATGTCGTGGATTTAGGCGCAAGATATCCGAAAGAATTGGTTTGCTTGAGCTAACTTTATGGACTCCTCCCTACGGGTAATCGTGACCGGATTGATCGCTACACACCGCTTTCAGGGAGGAGTGGCCTGGGATTACCTTAATGTTGTTCTGGGACTAAAACGACTAGGACACGATGTCTATTATTTAGAAGACACGGGTGGATGGCCGTATAACTTGGACGGAGGCCCATCGGGGAACGATCTCATAGCTTACGATCCGAATCCCACCGTGAAGTACCTCGAGAACCTCATGGCTGACTTCGGTCTTTCCACCAAATGGGCATACCATTTTCCCACTAAACCTGAATGGTTTGGGCTTTCGGAGCAGAAGAGAACGGAATTGATTCAGTCAGCCGATGTACTCATCAATGTCTCTGGCACTCTCGAAAAACCAGTAAAATACCGGCAGGTCAAAAAACTCGTCTATATAGACACCGACCCGGTCTTTACGCAGATTAGAGCCGCAGAGGGCGACGCGGATTTTCGTGATCGCGTGAACGCACACGATGTGCACTTTACCTTCGGTGAATGCCTTGGCAAAGACCTGCCTGATACGGGGCACTACTGGCATCCAATAAGGCAACCCATCGTCCTCGGTGAGTGGCTTTCTGCCGTACCCCATCGAAACACGTTCACAACCATCATGAATTGGACGAGCTACGAGGTGACAACCTACTGCGGGCAAACGTACGGACAGAAGGACGTAGAGTTCGTGAAGTTTGTGAGCTTACCACAAAAAGTGTTTCCGACAGCGCTCGAAGTAGCTCTTCACAAGGCTCTCGTCTGGCCGGCTAACTACCAAAACACGACCCATAGCATTTGCGAACTGATGCAAAATGATCAGAAACCAACACCCTACGAGATCTTAAAGCGCATCGGCTGGCGCATCGTCGATCCGCTGAAGGTTTGTCCCAACTTTAGTAGCTACCGTCGATATATCCAGACATCAAAGGCTGAGTGGAGCGTGGCCAAGAATGCTTATGTTAACGGAAAGTCCGGATGGTTCAGCTGTCGTTCTGCCTGTTACCTGGCTGCAGGCCGTCCCGTGATCGTTCAAGACACTGGATTCAGTCAAGTATTACCCGTCGGCCACGGTATAATCAGTTTTAATACACTAGACGAGGCCGAGGCTGGGATTCGAGAGGTCGAAGACAACTACAATCGGCATGCCAAAGCGGCGGAGGAGATCGCTGAAGCGTATTTCGACTCCGATAAGGTTCTAAAGCATTTTCTGGACGTCGCGATGAATTCTCCGGGCTAGACAGGCTTACTCATTGTTGGGGGTCTAAGTTTAAGTTTGAAACATTGAAAGTACCGATAACCTAAATGGGGGTGCAATTCCGCGCTGGTTCTATTAGGGTAGTGACAAATGGCGGTTTCTTCCTTGCGTGTGATCGTTACGGGATTTATTGGCCAACAGCGCTTGCTGGGTGGCGTCGCGTGGGATTACCTCAATGTAATACTGGGAATGCGGCGGCTTGGACATGATGTTTATTACATAGAAGATTCAGGATGCTGGCCCTATAACGACGATGGGGGTCCTTCAGGACGCGATTGGACGGATTGGGATCCAAAAGCGACCGTCGAACATCTTAAAAAGGTGATGTCAGCCTTCGATCTTGGTGATAAATGGGCCTATCATTTTCCGCCCAAGTCTGAATGGTTTGGCGTTTCGAATGTGAAACGAAAACAGACGGTTGAATCCGCCGACCTGCTCATCAACATAGCTGGAACGCTTGAAAAGCCGTGGGACTATCGAAAAATAAAAAGATTGATTTACGTTGATACGGATCCTGTGTTTTGCCAAATAGGAGCTGAAAGCGCGGATTCAATTATGAGACAACGTTTAAATGCGCACGATGTTTTTTTTACGGTCGGTGAATGCTTGAACCATAACGACGAAATTCCAAAAATCGGCTACAACTGGCACACAACAAAACATCCTGTTGTGCTTGACCAGTGGCGCGACCCACCACTCACTACCAATGGATTTACCACGATAATGAATTGGGCAAGCTATTATTCAGTTACCTACGGTACAAGAAGTTATGGGCAAAAAGATGCTGAATTCATGAGATTTATAAATCTACCGCGAAAGATATTCCCGACCTCGCTTGAAGTAGCCCTATACAAACCTAAAGTGAAAAGCCCTGAAAATTTTGCCGTTCAAGTGCCCCTCGATACCTTACGAACTTCAGGATGGAAGATTGTCGATGCTTCAGAGGTCTGTCCTGATTTTTCCAGCTACCGCCGATATATTCAGCAGTCAAAAGCCGAATGGAGCGTGGCCAAAAATGGCTATGTAGCAGGAAGGTCGGGTTGGTTTAGCGGTCGATCGGCTTGCTATCTTGCCGCGGGTCGTCCCGTTGTTGTTCAAGACACTGGATTCAGCAGCGTGCTACCCGTTGGCCAGGGCGTCATCAGCTTCAGCACACCTGATGAAGCTGAAGCTGGAATTCGTGAGGTCGAAACAAACTATCGACGACAGGCGAAAGGCGCGCAAGATATCGCCGAAGCCTATTTTGATTCCGATAAAGTGCTAAAACGCTTTTTAGACATTGCCATGAATTCTCACAGCTAAATAAATAGGCTCGATGTGGATTGTAACGAATGGCAAGGATAGTTTTCGCCGGCTATCTAGTACGCTACCCGCTTGGCGGTTATGCGTGGCAAATAGCTCATTATCTGCTCGGCTTCCGTGCGCTCGGGCATGATGTCTGGTTCTACGAAGATACCGGAGAAATCAACTGCGATTTTGCGTTCAACCCACTAACAAATGAATTTGCTCCCTCCTATGAATACGGGATTACGGCGACTGCAAACTTTTTCAAGGAGATTGGAGTCGGAGATCGCTGGGTTTTCTTCGATGTGGATCGAGGGCTCAAGTATGGTCCCGGCGCTAGCTGCATAAACACGCTTCTCAAGGAATCAGATCTCCTTGTTAGCCTCGGAGCTGTAAATCGCCTTCCCGCCGAATTGCGTTCGGGACGCCCTTCTCTCTTTATTGATTTAGACCCGGTCTATTTGCAGCTCAAACTAGCTAACGGAGACAAAAATCTGGCGGCTATTCTCGACGCTCATACGGAGCATTTCACTTTTGGTGAAAACATCGGCAAGCCGGACTCAAGCTTGCCGACTGGTGGCTATAGGTGGCATCCAACTCGCCAACCTGTGGTGATGGACATGTGGGAAAACGCCGGCTCGGCGGGATTCGCCTATACAACCGTCGGAAGGTGGGATTCAAACGAACGCGACGTGGAATACCGGGGCGAGATCTTTACATGGCGCAAACGAACCGAATGGTATCACTTCTTGGATCTTCCCAACAGAATCGCAAAGACTTTTGAACTCGCGATGGACGTCGAGACTGTACCTGAAGATCTCGAGCGACTCACTGCTCACGGCTGGCATGTCATTGATCCGATTCAGATCTCAATCGATCCATGGCGCTATCGTGACTATCTGCGTGGTTCACGGGGAGAATTCACGGTCGCCAAAGACATGAATGTTCGTCTTCGCAGCGGCTGGTTTAGCGATCGTGCGGCGTGCTATCTCGCAGCAGGACGGCCCGCAGTCGAACAGGACACTGGGTTTGGCGAGGTCCTCCCCCTTGGCCCTGGGCTGCAAGCTTTCAATACTATAACTGAGGCCGCTGAAGCCGTGAATATGATCGAACGCGATTATGACCGAGCGAGCGCTCACGCGAGCGAAGTGGCGCGCGAATACTTCGCCGCAGATCGGGTCCTCGGTTCACTGTTGAGCTTCATGGGATAGAAACAAGATGTCCAAACGAAGCCTGAAAGTGAAAGAAAACTGGCGCCATTGGACGCCCGAGTTAGCCAAGATTTTTTTGCGTTGCGGTCCGGAAGGAAAAAGCCACCCATCCCGCGTACGAGTCCTCAGCTTGCTCGAAGGTCTGTCATCCGTTCTCGATGTTGGCTGTGGCAATGGCGTTATGTTCGAGATGATCCGCGAGACAAGGCTTGATCTGGACTATCGCGGAATTGATGTAACCGACAAGCTTCTGGAAGTGGCGCGACAGCTGTTTCCGGCTGACGCTCACCGGTTCCGGCGGATGTCACTGTATGACCTTAAAAAATTGCGCCGCAAGTTTGATGCGGTCATGTGTCGTCACGTGCTTGAGCATTTGCCAGATTACGTCCCCGCGGTTCAGTACCTGTATTCCCGCGCGAGAAAAAAACTGATTCTTGTATTTTTTCTACCTCCTCGGCCTCTGTCTTCGGGCCACAAGCGCGACGAGAGGTTTGAGCGTGACTTTTACACTCATACCTATGATCTAGGAAAATTCATCAACCATCTTTCAACCGAATTAGCGCCAACGCCTAGCGAGATTCGAATCCACCTTGGCCTGGGCAGGGGCGACCCACGGATGCCTTGGGCAGACCGCCAAAATGTCATTTACGAAGTGATTCGGCCGACTAAGGAAGGAATCTGAAACATAAAAATGAATTGGAGACCGATAAAGTCAGTCGCCCAAGCCATTAAGCAGCGAAATAACACTGGCCATTATATGCCTCAGCTCGATGGCCTGCGAGCCTTCGCCGTTGGCGCCGTGCTGATTCACCACTTTTTTCAGCCAGCGAGGATCGGTGGTGTGGACTTTGCCCTTCTGGGCGTTTGGCTCTTCTTCGTTCTGAGCGGCTTCTTGATAACCGGGATCTTGTTACGATCACGAGATCAAGTCGACTATCGCAGCTACCAGAGCTCTTTCGTGCTTCGACAATTTTACATTCGACGTTTTTTGCGGATCTTTCCTTTGTACTATGTGGTGCTTTTGGTCGCGGCAACGCTTGACCTTGGCGATGTACGCGACATGCTCCTCTGGCATTTAGCCTACATGTCAAATTATCTTTTTGCGGTGCGGCAGTACTGGGGGCCAGTAACGGCTCACTTTTGGTCGTTATCAGTCGAGGAGCAGTTTTATATCTTATGGCCTGCGGTGATTGTGTTTTCTCCACGTCAACTTCTGCTGAAACTTGTTATTTCCGCGATCGCTATCGGCCCAATCTTCCGAGTGGCTGCGCATTTTCTTGACTTTAACTGGATTGCACGGATGACGGTTTTACCGGCGTCCCTCGATGCACTCGGGCTTGGGGCCCTCTTGGCCTATTGTTCACATCATGCGGGTGAGAAACCGATACTTATCAAACACCTCAAGCAATGCATCTATTGGCTCGGCATGCCAGGCTTAATTCTGCTTCTTTGCCTTCACAAACTAGAAACTTATAAGCTGGTTAGCCATGTGACGGAGAATTCGTGGTTTATTGAACCCACTCTATGGGCACTGCTGTTTGTCTGGGTTATCAATCGTGGCTCATCGGGATTTACGGGAATTGGAGCCAAAATTCTCGAGCTCAAACCCCTAGTGTATACAGGTAAGATAAGTTACGGAATTTATGTCTACCATCCCTTCATATATTTCCTTGTTCCTATCTTATTCTCCCAGATGGATATCGACTTTTCTTATCTGCCTCGCGGGATACAGTTTGGTCTGCTTGCCGGAACTACAGTTGTAACGGCGGCGATTTCTTGGCACTTCTTTGAACACCCACTCAACTCCCTCAAGGATCGTTTTAGTTACGGGGAGCAGAGCGCACATCACGGGGCGCAGCGGACCGAGGCTGTGTACCTTTAGGCCGCAAAACAGAGTCGCAATGACTTCAATTTTCGGGCCTTTTTGATGAGTCGGACTAAAGCCAGGAATCGTGAAGAAAAATCGGTCGCAGAAGTGCTCGATTCCGGTTATCATCGATGGAGCATTCAATTTTCCAGCGCCTTATCAGCTTCCCTTTTTAAGGTGCTGGCCCCCGGTGCAATTCTATTTCTCTTTTATTTCTCTGCCGCCATCTTGCTTCACTTGTTTGCCAATGTGCCATTCCACGACGATTGGACTTACGCCTGGAGCGTTGAACGCTTTCTAAAAACAGGCAAATTGCAGGTTCTTGACTGGTCCATTCACTATCCTTTTGCGCAAATTCTTTGGGGCGCTCTGTTTTGTTTACCTTTCGGGTTCTCATTTTCCGCTCTGCGAGTCTCCACGGCGGTACTCGCCTGGCTTGGGGCCTTGGCCCTATACGGCACATTGCGGGAGTTGGGGCGTACACGCGGCGAGAGTCTTATCGCGACCCTTGTTCTCATTGCGAACCCGGTATTCTTTGTCCTCAGTTTCTCTTTCATGACAGACGTTCCCTTTGTAAGCGTATCCAACATCGCCTTTTTTTTCATTGTGCGTGGATTTTCCAGGAAAAGCTCCTTGGAACTATGGTTAGGTTGTGCGTTTGGAGTATTTGCCTTCTTTATACGACAGCTTGGTATCGCCATACCGGGGACCGTGTTCCTTTACGCGCTCTTTGCGCCATCTTTTAGGTCCCGACGATATCTTTTACCTCCCTTGATCGTCTCGCTGTTTATTTGTCTCATGCCGGTTTTGATCGTTCAAACCCTTGGCGTGACGAGCGAGTATGCGCGCAGGACCTGGGTCCTCTATAAATGGCTCTACTCTTCCGAATTAGCCATTCCGGGCTTACTGCGCGTCATTATGCATAGCGGTCTAGCACTCTTCCCTATGAGCTTGCCTCTCATTGCCTCGTTTTACCGGCGGCCGCGGTTTTGGGGCGTGATCGCCGCATTGGTTTTTCTAACGGCCTGCTCGGTTTTGTTGACACCGGAAATTCCAAAACCGTTAGAGGGAATGTGGAATCTGATCACCCTGGGTAAAGAGCGTCATCTTTTACGCGGTCCTCTAGATCCTGACTTCTTACCTTCGTGGCTAAACTATCCGTTGTTGGCGTTTGCTTTTTTCTCCTCCGCCGGAATTATTATGAAAGTCATTGACTCAGCAGTTATCGAAGAACCGCTGCGTCTCTTCGCTTGGTACGCCTTCAGCCATTTTGCACTTATCATGGCTGTTTGGCTCTTTGATGCCTGGGGTTCGGATCGATATTTTATAGTGTTGTTGCCGCCGCTTATCGTCATGCTCGCGAATAGCCAGCTTAAGTCAAAATCAACGATCGCAGGTATCGCGGTTCTCAGTCTCGTATCGATGCTCGTAACCTGGAGTGAGACGCGAAACAATCGCGCGGCCGCTGAAGGGTTAGCCTGGCTCCGCGATAAAAGCATTCCTTTTGCGGATATCGACGCAGGATACGCCCTCAATGGCTGGACCTTGTACGCTCACCCGGAAAACCTGGCGCCGGGAAGCATACCCGAACGAGATGTTCCCTTCGTCACAACCAACGAGAAAAAACCTTATGTGATCGCGACTTCACCTATTGCAGGTTATAGAGTACTTCGCAGGTATAGTTGGTCTATTCCCTTAAGGTCATTAGACTACAATGTATACGTGTTAGAGCAGCTATCTGATTGATCGATCAGGCACGATGTCAGCCACCACAAGCCACGCTTGCCGTGCTCTGTGTCTAAGAGCCGCTTGATGTCCAGAAGTAAAGTTACGCTGGTAGGAGCGATTTTTCTTTTACTCCTCTTTGTCGCACAGGCTATTTTTTTCATTCGCGCCAATTCTCAAACCGTTGATGAGGCTGTACACCTAGCCGCCGGCTACTCCTACCTCACAACAGGCGACTTTCGTCTCGACCCCGAACACCCGCCGCTTATAAAAGAACTCCAAGCCCTTCCGGTATTCCTCGGCTACAGAATTCCTTTTGACCCCGTCCCGCAGCATTGGCACGACGAAAACAGCTTTATCATCGGACACGACTTCCTCTACAAATCAGCGATACCGGCTGACCGGATACTTGCTTTGGCCCGGCTGGTCACTTTGCTTCTCGGTGGATCCCTCCTCGCGGCTATTGGCCTGTGGGCTTATCGCCTCTGGGGTAGTGGCCCAGCGATACTAGCAATGTCCATTGCATGCTTCGACCCAAACCTGCTGGCTCATTCCTCTCTCGTAACTACTGACGTTGGCGTCACCCTGTTTTTTTTCCTCGCCGTTTATTTGCTCTGGGAGTACGTGAATTCGCCCGCCTGGACGCGATTGGTTGCCACCGGCATTTGCATCGGTCTGGCCGTAGTCTCCAAATATTCCGGGCTTCTCCTGATCCCGATTATTGTTATGATTGCGGGATTCCTTTTCATCGGCCGCGATCGTCCGATTCTCTTGCCGTTGAAAGGGGGTCCAAAGTTACTTAAAAACAAACTTTTGGAGACAGCAGCGGCGCTTCTTCTCATAGTTTTTGTCGCTTTCTTGACAATTCCGCCGGTTTACTTTTTTCAAGGATTTGCAACATGGCTTTCTGGCCTCCAGCGGCTTTTGAATATAATGGAGGAAGGCCGAGCGGCTTTCTCCCTGGGGCAATACTCTCACGAGGGTTGGTGGAACTATTTCCTCATCGTTTTTCTGATCAAGACACCAATCTGGACCATCGCGTTAGTCCTTGCCTCTCTTGCTCTCTATAAAGCTGGAAGCGCTTTGGGTTGGCGGGAAGCGGTTTTTCTTCTGGCTCCCGTTATCCTTTTTTTTGCGGTTACAACCCAATCGAAGCTGGCTATTGGTGTTCGCCACATTCTTCCAGTCTATCCGTTTCTCTTCGTCCTTACCTCGCGGTTGGCGACGATCCGCTTGCGCCGTACCTGGCTGGCACCATTGCTAATCGGTACCCAGGTGCTCTTAACAGCTATCTCTTCGCTCCGTGTTGCGCCGCACCAGCTCGCGTACTTCAATGAATCAGTCGGAGGACCAGAACAAGGTTACCGGTATCTGAGCGACTCCAATCTCGATTGGGGCCAGGATCTAAAGGGCCTCAAAGCCTACATGGAAAAAGAACGGCTACCTATCCTTTACTTGTCCTACTTCGGACCGGCGCCGCCTTCTTACTACGGCATTCGCTACCAATACGTCGCCGGTACGGGCAATCTAGAATGGTCACGGCCCGGCGATAAGGTTTCCCCTGGAGCGCCGCGCAAATTGCTGGCGATCAGCGTTTACAACTTGCAAGATGTCTCGACGGCCAACAATCCGCTCTTTCGTTGGCTCTGGATGCGACAGCCGGTAGCAAAAATCGGATACTCTATTTTTATCTACGACTTGACCGATGATCGAGACGGCTTAGCGAAACTGGAAGAAACTTATGTCAAAGCGGGGATCGAGCCTACGGGCCGACCGCTCGTTGCTGGTGTGTGGTGACTCTGCAGTGTGCCCGTTTCCTGCTTGAGAGGCTCTCCAATACGACGAGGTGCAAAATGCCCGCTAACTTTCCGGACACAGCGAGCATGGCCTCACAATCGAAGTTCTACATTGGTCTTTCCCTGATCACCGCGTGCACATTGATGCTGCAAGTAATTCAGACGCGCATTTTATCGGTCGTGGCGTGGTATCACCTAGCTTTTTTTGCAATTAGCATGGCTATGTTTGGCCTGACGGTGGGAGCGGTCTGGGTTTACCTCTGCGGCGACCGATTCACCGAGAAGACGCTCTCCTACGACTTGTCCTACTTCAGCACGGCGTTTGCCCTATCCACGCTGCTCTGTCTCATCGTACAAATGAGCCTCACACCCATCGTAAGTCGTTCGATGACTTCCGTTTTGACATGGGCAGAGCTTGCCACATGTCTAGCGATCCCTTTTTTTTCCTCCGGTGTCGTCGTGAGCCTGGCATTAACTCGAAGCACTTTTCCCGTCGGCAGGGTTTATGGCGCCGACTTGTTAGGAGCCGCGGCAGGCTGTTTGGGAGTACTTGTGTTGCTAAACAATACGGACGGCCCGTCGGCAATTCTATGGGTTGGCGCCATGGCGGCAGCGGCGGCTTTGTTTTTCTCAAAATCGGGTATCGGTGGCGCTCCCCAGACAAGACTGCCGCTCGACTCTCTTCTTCGCCACCGTATGACGATCTTCGTGCTGATCGTGACCTGTGCAGTCCTCAACGGTCTCGGTGATTATGGCCTCCAGCCATTGGTTGCCAAAGGCAAATTCGAGGCTGGAGATACCCATGCCTTTCGGAAATGGAACACCTTCTCACGCATTGCCGTGTACCCGTCAGTTACGCAAGAGGCAGAGATGTGGGCTCCTTCCCCAAAAATGCCGCACGGCTTGGAAATTGAACAACACTCCATCAATATAGATGCCGACGCAGGAAGTGTAGCCTATCGTTTCACTGGCGATCTGAAGGAAGTCGAGTTCCTGAAATATGACGTCACCACTCTTGCCTATCACCTGCCCAATCGCGAGCGTGCGGTAGTGATAGGCGTTGGGGGCGGCCGCGATATGCTCTCGGCCGCGCTTTTCGGCTTGCAAGACATAACGGGCGTTGAAATCAACCCTATCCTCGTGAAGCTACTGACTGACAAGCGCCGACTCGCTGACTTTACAAATGTCCGCAGCTTGAATGGCGTACGGTTCGTTATCGATGAGGGGCGAAGTTGGATGGCTCGAACACAGCAGAGTTTCGACATCATCCAAATGAGTCTAATCGACACTTGGGCTGCAACCGGTGCTGGAGCGTTTTCTCTGAGCGAGAATGGCCTCTACACTGTGGAAGCGTGGCGTATTTTTCTTTCGCGCTTGACACCCAAGGGAGTGTTTACGGTCAGTCGCTGGTACGACCCTAAGGAGCCCGCTGAAACCGGACGAATGCTTAGCTTGGCAGTTGCCGCACTCTTCGAGATAGGAACCCGCGAACCAAGACAGCATATTTTTTTAGCGACACAAGCAGGTGTAGCGACCCTCATCATATCGCGAACACCGTTTTCGCCGATGGATTTAACAGCTCTGAAAAATGCTGCTACTCAATATGAACATAATGTATTAGTCAGCCCGACTGCCGCAACCACCTCGGCGACCTTGAACAGGATCCTAACGAGTAAGAGCCGGGAAGAGCTTCAAGACTATACCTCGAATCTCTCCTTTGATCTCACTCCGGCAACCGATGATCGCCCTTTCTTTTTCAATCAACTGCCTCTTACGAGGCCGGTACAAGCCTTTTATCTGGTGAAAGCAATGGTTGCGAGAGACACTTATTTGGGTGGAATAAGGGAAGGCAACCTTGTCGCGACGGCCACGCTGATTATTCTCTTTGTTATATCCCTCGGGTTGGTAGTGGTGAGCATTCTGCTTCCCCTGCGTCATGCCGTACGCGATGTAGGTGCAAGACTCGCAGTAGGTGGGACCCTCTACTTTTTGCTCATCGGTATTGGTTTCATGATGATCGAGATCGGCCTATTGCAACGCATGAGCGTATTCCTGGGACATCCGGTGTATTCACTCAGCGTGCTTCTCTTTACGCTCATACTGTCAACAGGAATCGGAAGCCTCGTTTCCGACATCCTGCCGTTGGACCGCCGACCAAGATTTTTGATCTGGTCATTGCTGACAGGAGCCTATGTCGCAGCACTTCCCCATTGGCTCTCGAGCGTGTTTCTGGCGTTCGATAGCGCCGATCTGTTAACCAGGGCGATATTGTGTATCGTTACTATCGCGCCCGCCGGCTTATTGCTCGGGTTTGGGTTCCCTACCGGTATGCGGCTAATCTCGGCGATCGATCGCAGACCCACTCCTTGGTTCTGGGGTGTCAACGGAGCGGCGGGGACCCTCGCGTCCATAGTGGCAGTTGCGAGCAGCATTGCTTTTGGAATCAGCACCACCCTCACGGTCGGAGCGACTTGTTACGTGCTTTTGATCCCAACCGTTCTGTTTATTGCACCCGACAAGACTGAAATCAGCTGAGCGATTGCAGTCCGCCCTTCGAATTCTGATAAGTGATGCCCCCACGGTCTCAGGGCTTCTAGCGCTCATGATACTATTTGGAAACAACCATTTGGGTGTGAGAGTTAACGCACCGCCTCGAAGGCCATCGATTCCCAATGGTTGACCAGCCAAAGGTCCGACCCCTCGTTGCGTGTACGAATCTCTGCCTCGCGAAAAACCGGATCGGTCTTTTTGTCAACACGGTATTCGGTGATCTGCTTGAATCCCGCCAGTTCGAGACTCTTCCGTAGCGTTGTCGGGTCGTAGAGGAACTGAGTACCCCAATCGCGGACTTGTCGGTTAAAGATGTACGCACCGGTCACGGGCCTTTCAGGCCATCCAGCCAATCGCAGCTTCGCAGCGATGAACCGCTGCGCGTCGGCATCCGGGCTCCCTGCTAACAATTGAACGAATTTCTCCAGGTTCGGCGTTACCAGGCGCAATTTTCCACCTGGTGCAAGTACGCGATAGCACTCCTTTAGCATGGCTACACCGCCTTCCCAGGGAACCGCCTGGATCATATGCTCGCTGAAAACGTACTGGAACGATCCATCTGGGAATGGATATCGTTGGGTGGCATCCAGATAGACCTCGTCACGTATGGGTGTAATATCAGTATTCAGCCATCCCGTCGCGTCGTTACCACCGGCTCCAATTTGCAGCTTGCGAACCGAATGTGATTCGAGATACTCGCGAATGACTCGCGGGTCCCTGATCCAACGCCGATAAGAGTCGCTGACTATCTTGCCAAGATCGCTTATGGCCAAGAAGGCAACACATGCGATCATGATCAACAAAAACCACCGCAAACGGTTTGATGTTGTGAATCTCATTGCTGCACTTTAGAGTTTCGCCGATAGGTTGCAATGTCAACAATCGGTAATGATCGTCATGACTGTCATCATCTGGGTCGCACCAGCGGGACCACGCCTCGATAACAGCCGCATAAACGCCCTCTACAGACCTGGTATGATGAGGACAAGGTCCATAATCCTCATGTTGCTGATAAGTATTCTACTCCTAATCGGGATAATCGCGCCCACCCGCTCCTTGGATGCGGCGTGAAAGGGGCGTTCGAAATCAAGGTTTACGGCCCGCATTTCTAGGGAGTGAAGTTTTGTTTTCAGCAAATGAGCGGCGATGGTCAAGTATCTACAGTGCTCCTGTCCCAAACGTAACGGCTATTTGGGAATCGTGTTTCCCGAACCGAAGGCCAAGCTGCCCGTCCATGCGATCAATGGACGCTGCCGGAAATGTGGGTATCCGGCTGGCGTGAAGGTGGGTTCGAGGGAAAGGGGTTGGCGGAGTTAAACCCACGATCTTTCTACCCTCGTTAATTATCCTGGGCTATAACATCCATAGCGTTGTTACGTTCATAGGTTTTTTGTGGCATATCCATTGCGCTTCTCTTCTATGCGTTCGACGTTCTCATCTATCGTGGCCGAAACCTGGTTGAGCTGCCGCTCTCAACTCCACGGGAAATGCTGGGCGAGATTTTCATGGAGCGTGGTAGTAGCGCGGCCCTTTAGGTATGTCGGAGACCATCCACGCCACTCCTGCCGAGTTGGTGCGCAGTTGCAACGATTGGTTAGAGGTGCGCTCCAAGCAAGGAAGAACCCCCGGTTTCATACGACGAGATAACGCCGTCCTTATGAGATGAGGGCAAGTCTCGTCCCAGCCGACCTCCGCCGGCGAAAACTGCTACCAATTACCCAACCTTAACGATCTCTTGAACCCCGTGAAGCGGCACGGCACGCGGCTCTAAGTACGAGTACGATCATAAAGATCGCAAACAACGAAATACCGCCGTACAAGAGACTGGACTGGTCGGTAATGGATGGCAGGAAAGGTCTGAGATCGTAGACTGTTCTAGGGGAAAAAAGCGACCGAAAACGCTCTACGGCTTCGGCATCATCACTGGAATGCCAAAGAGTTGCTGCCCCCAGTGCTAGAGTGACGGCGAAGAGTAGGATCAAAACCATGGATCGGTTCTGCATATCGCAGGATTACGAGCAAGAGATACACCAAAGTATCTGCGTACCCAGTTTCGTAGTTCTTGAGAAAGTCAGGAAATAAACTCAGGAGGTTAAGGGGATCATTACAGCAAAGAGCTCAAATATGCCTTTAGACTCACATGGACTACCGAAGTCATCGAGGACGGCCAATTCGATGTGAAATCATATTGGTCGTAGCCATTGACTACCGTGTGTGATGCCGATCTCAAGATCAGCGTTGCCAACTTTGGTACCATTCCGGGAACAATTTGTTATAAGAGCCATTCTTTCAGCCGTTGGGACAAAATTCGGAATTTGACCGCCGTGTGCGCCCACCGCGAGAGGCATGCTTGTTGCTCGATTACGGATCGGTAAGATCCATGCCCATTGGAGACAAGAAAACAATAGACACCATTACCGCAACCGGTTACTGCTCCGAGCTGAAGCAATTCAGCGCCGCCTAGATGAGGTAACCCGAGCTGCGCGTGAGGAATTAGTTAGCATTAAGGACGAGATTCGCGCCCTCGATTCTATCAGGGAAACTCTGGAGGACGACGACGAGCGTCGAGTCAATATTGTAGACCGCAAATCTGTTAGGCTCACAAAGAACATCAAGACGGTGCTCATTGTGGAAAAGAACCCCAATTACACCGAAGCGTTAGTCAAGCGAATTCGATTGGCTGGGCTTAAGCCGATCGTGGCCTCTACCGGCGAGGGGGGACTTAGGATGGCGGAGCAGTGCCATCCTGATTTGATCTTATTAAAAGTAGAGCTGCCCGATATGAACGGATTGAGATTTGTTTCCGCGATGAGACGAAATCCCGACGCAGACCGAGTTCCTATTGTGGCCATGAGCGCCTTCCCGGATTTGAAATCAAGGTGCCTTGAGCGCGGGTGCGACGACTTTCTGCTAAAGCCGGTCAAAATGATTGATCTCATAGCGCGGATCAAAAAACTCCTGCATTAAGATCCAAACGTTTCCGTTCTACGAAAGCTTGCGAACAAGCCGGGCTATAATGCTGGCCGTAATCAAGAAAATCGCTCCAGTGATAAATTTTCGACTTACTAAAACCGACCGAGCGCATCACAAGTTTACTTTTCGTTTGGTGTTGTTCTGTTTCTCTCTTTTTTGCACCCAATACGTTTTTGCCGACGACATCTATATTTATAAAGATAAAAATGGCGTCTTGACTTTCACTAGCGTACCCACGCACACGGGATACACAAGAGTTATACGGAGCGAGCACAAGCCCACAACAAGCACGCAGTCTTCGCAAGCAGACCCCGAGGGTACTTTCGTACGACTCTTTCGTCTTGTGGATACAGATGAAATTGGTTATTGGGATGGCGAGAAGTTCATTCCACTTTGGCCTGAAAGATACACAAAGTTGATGGGCGATAATACACGATTTGCAAACCCCGACGACTATGAAGATATTTGGGTCAACGGTCTATCCGAACAGGCAGGCCCAATAAAAATGCGCAAGGGGCTACCGCCTGCGGTCACGGCTGCGGCAATCGATTGGCTCATCGAGCAGCACCTTGACAAGTACAAACCGCCAATTACCTCTCAATCGAACCAGCCCCGAACGAACTCCTTCACGATCGCCTTTGTTATCTTGCTTGCATCTCTGCTAATTCTTTTTTTCAGAGATCGCTCCAAGAATGTGGCAACCATTGTTTTTCGCATAGGCAGGGCAATGTATAAGTACGTACTGTCCAATCCCTGTCGCTATTGTAAGACACGCACGGAAAATGACGGCCGAATTTGTAATGAATGTCAAGTGCGCCTAGATACCGAGAAAGCAAAGACTCAGGAGCGCGAAAGACAGGAACAAGAACACCGCACCAGACGTGACAAAAGTAGCGAGCGTGAACGAGCTGCCGGAGAAAACGGATTTGATCCTTATCAGGTCCTAAGGATCACAAGAGGCGCAAGCAAAGAAGAAATCAAAGCAGCGTACTTCAATCTAATCAAACAGTATCACCCAGATAAAGTGTCCCATCTAGGGCAGGAGTTCCAGAAGTTAGCCGACGAAAAAGCGCAGCTCATTAATCGTGCCTACGAGATTCTTATGGCAAGCTGAGGAATCATGGTCAACGGGAGGAATTATCTTATCGGCCTGCCATCGTACTTAAGACGCTTAGTGATGAAGTCACGAGGTGCTCAACAGCTGCAGAGCGCTCGTCTCGTCAAATGTGCGTAGGCTGTTAGCGTAACCCCTGGACATCTTGGTGCAGAAAATCGCGACAGAGTGATGGCGATAAGTCTGATTCTACTGATCTTTCTGTGGAAGTTTCCGGAATTGGATGGGTTTTGTTATCTTCAGTGGATGAGGCAGCGTACGGTTCAAATCCCGTCGGGGACGCCAAAAAATTTTCTTTGACAACACCGTTCATGTTATTTTAATGGAAGTCCCGGCTAGGTGCACCACTCGGTTGCGAGTCCACCTTCGGTTTCCATAGTTTTTTTGCGACCAGGTGAACGACATTATCTTCAACTTGACGATTTCCGGTAATGCCCCAAGAAACGCATCGTCTTTGCCAACACGGAGTAATGCTGGAAGACACTTTCCCCTACGACAACGTTCACGAATCCGGTTTCGTCTTACAAGGTCATGAAAACAACACCCCGGCCGTTCCCGAGCAGTTGACGGCAGATGACCAAGCCGGCATATCGAACCTTCTCGCCGTTTTTCATGGAAGTCACGGTTCGGGCATCCGGCAGTCCTTGCCGGGCAAGCTTTTCCCGAATGGGTTCTAGCGGGTGACGGCGTGGGCTGTGTGAAGTGGTGCGCTAATCCCACTTTATCTCTTCGAATGAACTTAAGGATTCAAAGAAGTGTGTGTTCTCGCGAGCGGGACTAGAAAGCGATTCCGCCTTGTACGGGCAACCCGCTGCACATCCCAGAGCACCGTACGTCTATCCACGCTTAAGCCATCGAAAGCGCCCGCTTTGGGGAGGTCTTCGCTTAGTGTAGTGCGGCGGACGAAATCGTCAACCGACATAAAAGGCGCAACACACCGCGCATGGGCAATGCCCACCCAATCTGTTGCGCCTAACCCGTTCAAATAGCGCAATCCCATGCGCACGAGCGAAACCGTCCGCGCTTCCTTCGCGGACCTCCAAGGCGCAGTCCCTTTCACTGACCTGTACGTCGAGAGGCCGCACCATTACATTGTGAGCTTTGCATCCTCAACGATGGTCGCCTGAGCGTAAAATCCCTTGGCTAGAGCGTTGAGCAACGCGCAAGTAAACGCGACGTGATAGTGACACTTGAGCCAAGCGATTGCGTACACGATAAGAGGGAAGCTTGCAGCATGGCTTTCGAGAAAGCCGTATTCACCAGAGCCCCGAATCGGTTCAAAGACTCGCTCGAATTAATCTTGCACCAAAGCGGAACTTAGGAAGACATTGTTAATGAGAACTACGTAGAGAACAGTAGTGACCCTGCATCAATTCAAATCCAGGTCGCGCAGCAGGCCCTCGCGGAGATCATAAATCCAGCCATGCACGACCACTGGCCGGTCTTGACGCCACGCCGCCTTTACAACTTCAGTTTGGCGAACAGCGTGCACTTGCGCCATGACGTTAAGCTCGCACAAACGGCGCCAGCGCGCTTCTTCACTGGACATTGCGTCCAATTCGTATTTATGTTCGCGATATACCGCGCGCACATAGGCCAGCCAATTTTCCAGCGGCAGTCCCGACCAGTCGCGCAAAGCCGCAAGCACACCGCCACAGCCGTAATGGCCGCAAACGATAATGTGCTTCACTTTCAGAACCTCCACAGCGTACTGAAGCACCGATTGAACATTGGCGTCCAGTGGCGGAGCAAGGTTGGCGATATTGCGGTGGACAAATAGCTCGCCGGGCCCGAGACCGACGATCTCGTTAGCCGGCACCCGACTATCCGCGCAACCGATCCAGAGATACTCCGGCGTCTGTGTCTGGCTCAGCCGTTCAAAGTATTGAGGATCTTCAAACTTCCTTTGTTCAGCCCAAGCCCGATTGTTTTCAAAAAGTTTCGGCAGGAATTTCATGACGGCTTGAGGTTTTCTTTAGGGAAGCCTAGCAGATGATCAACCAGGATCCAATCGAAGGGCTACACGGGTGGCGTGGTGGGCGAAAAAATTCAGCGTTAGAATGAGAGGCAGAAGCTTGAAAGTGGAAATCCCTAGTTATGGTTCCGTGAAAAAGAGATTTCGACCGGTTTTCTTGATGCTTTTTATGTCGAGGTCATTTTGGCCTTGCAAGCTCCTCGTCGATCATCACTTCGAAGGCGTTCAATGGCTGATTTCCTGAAATTTCTCGGCCATTGATAAAAAAGGTCGGAGTGCCAGTAAGGCCAAGCTGGGCGCCCTCATTCAAGGACTGTTGGACAACAGTCCTATATTTCCCGCTCGCCAAGCAGCGATCAAATGAGTCGACGTTGAGATCGACCTCTTTGGCATAGCTCTTTAGATCGTCGGCGCTGGCCTTGGGTGAATTGGCGTACAGCTTATCGTGATATTCCCAGAACTTTCCTTGCTCATAAGCACAGCGCGCCGCCTCGGCCGCCTGACGAGCCCGAGGATGAAGGCTGTCTAGAGGAAGATCCTTATGAACCAGCTTAATTTTGCCGTCATACCGCGAAAGAAGCTCATTAAAGGTCGGCTGAACTTGCTTGCAAAACGGACATTGAAAATCCTCGAACTTAACGATCGTAACCGGCGCCCTCTCCGAACCCTTGAACGGCTCGCCAGCTACGGAGAGCTCGGCGCGAAAAATCGGCGGCGGTTTCAAGTAAGTGATGACTTTGGCTTTGGAACGGAGGGACTTAAGAAACAATGCCTTTTGCGCTTCAATCTTCTGATTGCGCAGATAGCCGCGGATTTGTTCCCGGCCCTTATCCAGATCCACAGCAATCCGTGTCTTGTTTGATTTGTAAAACACGTCGATTTCATCGTCGCCTACCGGCAAGATTTTTGAGTTTACTTCTTGATCTAAAATGGTTTCAACCGAGACACCACGCTTCTTTGCCTCCTGCGTCAAGAGAAAGGCGCTAATGTACTCATCGAGCTTTTGTTTTTCGAGCTTGTATAAATTTTCCCTTTGTAAGGAAATTTCTCTGCCGGCATATTTTTCTAGATCGGATGCCAAAAGAACCCGGTCATCCACCTCAGCAATCTTAGCGCCGCCGACCTTCTGGCAAGCGGATAGCAAAATTACTGCTAATAAAAGCGAAGTGGATGGTAATCTCATCACGGCTGTATTGAAAGTCGAAATGGGGAAAGCCTCTGAGGGGGCAAAGACTATTGCCGGACTGCGACTCTACTCAGAGGCTTGCTGAAATTGCAATTGTTTCGCACGGGCGAATATAGACTTCGGCAACCGCCATATCCTCTACTACATCCCCGACTTCGTATCTCGAACCAGAAACGGAACATAACATTTAGTATCCCTGGAGGTCCAAGTACTCTGGCCACAAGTGATTTTCCCCTTGAGCTCACCCTGGCCGGGGAATGCGTCGGCACAGTTTACACTTGAGCCACAGGCGGGGCAAAATTGGGCCCAGTCTGTGATCGTCCGGCACTGGTTAAAGTTGCCGCCCTGCGCTACCACCGGAATTAAATAGCAACGGGTAGGCTCGGCCGCGAACATAGGTTTAAGGTGCTGATTGAATATGGTTGCGTTCACACCGTTTGCGATATTTCCGCAAAAGCCAATATCGACTATAGGCTGGCCCTGACAGAAAGGCAGCGATTCCCAGAGATTGCGAACTTCCGTCGAGCTCGTGTTATCTATATAGTAAGTTTCCCACCCGGCAGTGCCTGCATTCCCGGTCTGGAAATCCAGGATTGCCGCCTGCGAGCCGCAGAGACTGTCCTTAATTACGATCGGCAGTCCGGGAATAGCGCGGAGCACGGCAACGGCGCTGGTGCTTACATCGGCGGTGGCGCTTGCGGTTTGCCCAAACAAGTTAAGCAGAGGCGTCAAAAACAGCGGGGATTTCATTGCCGCCCCAGCAGTCCCTCCGTAGGGATTATTGTTTTCTAATGCCACTCGAACGCCGTTAGCATTGGCGATCGTGACTCCGGACGTGGTGACTGCCCGCGTCACATTGTCATATTTCACAAGCGTGACATTGTTTGCCGCAATTTTGTTTTTCGAACTGTCCATGTAGTTATTTCCAGTCCCGGGATTCCCACCGCCGGGATTCAACTTCGCCGCCTGATCCGTAACGGTCGTCACATTTCCCGTTGGAATTGCGGCAGCGGCAGCCAAAGCCGCCGCATCCACTGCCGGCTGCCCCTGGGATCGGACATACGCAAGATGGCCCGTGTCTAACCCCATGCCCACCATGATCAAGAGCAAAACAATTATTAGAGTTGCAAAGATGAGGACGGAGCCTCGTTCATTTTTCACATAGTGCATGTAAGCCTCCATTCAACTAACTAGAATGTGGTCGACGTCGTGCAGTAGGCGGTATTTGTATATGGCTGATAAGTGTATGGTATCTGAGTCGTTCGAGAGATCGTGACGGAGTTTGGGATAGTACTGCCAAACAATCTCATTAGTTGATACAGGAAGAAACTGTAATCGCCCTGTGCCGTCACCTCGATAAATTCCATACACGCCGCTCCGTCATAAAACTTCACGGTAACACTCTTGTTTGTCAAATAGCCCGGCATGCGGCTAAATACTGCTGTTTTGACGGTATTCGCCTGCGTGGAAGTGAAGAATAAATTCGGGGCGTTACCGGTCTTTGAGAGTCCGCTCCCGATTCGAGCCCCTTCCCGAGCCGCGTTCTGAGTGAGGTTGCCCACGTAGAAGGCGATACCAAAATCGGCAGGTATATACAGAGCAATCAAAAGAAGCGGAGTAATCAGCGAAATCTCTATGATGCTTTGGCCTCTCTGCCACGCTTTTTTCTTGATAATTGAAGTCATTTCGTGCACCTCGGTTTGCTTGCTGGCGTTGAATTCCCTACTAACACCCAAATTGGTGCTCCCATCGCATGCTCGTCGATCTCACCATGTTTAAGGTGTTTGGTACGGTGAAACCTAGCCACCCTAAGAGGCGATAGAAAAAGTAGTTGTAGTTCCCTGAAACCGTAACGGTCACATTTCGGTCGCATTTTGGCAGAGCTGGCGGAATGGAGTCAGCATCTAATGTTACGTTGATCGTGGCGCCTGGAAGAAGAGCGGACGAAATCCTTGCCGCAGTCTCGTTAAGAATGTTTCCTGAGCAAGAAGGCATGGTACAGCTGGCTGTCCAGGTTAGTCCGGGAAGCGTTCCGCTTCCAAGAGCTGGGTCGGATGCCGCGATTCGAGCCCCTTCACGCGCAGCATTCTGAGCCTGCTGACCGGTGTAGAATGCGAGACCAAAATCGGCCGGTATCCAGGCGATGATCAGAAAAAGCAAGAATACGAGTGTAAACTCGACAACAGCCTGGCCTGCGGAACAGGTTAAACTAGTTAAAACACTTCGACGCACTAAGCATAAACCCAATGACATCTATCGAACTCCGGTAAAGTTTTTTGTGTTACGTTAGCGGCCCGCCTGATGTAACGTAAACAGCGGGAGCAAAATTCCTGCCAGTTCCGCAGTCAAGAGAACTCAGAAACTACACTATTTTCAATAGGTTAAAGTGTGATCAACGGGCCGACCACCGAGCCACGAAATAGGCAATCAGATGACAAAACGCCATTGAAATTGACTTGCCTGGCATTCCAGCGTCCAATTTCGTGTACAATTACTTACGGGAACGAACAAAAATGGCCGGCTATTCCCTGAAGTGGGACGGGGAAAAAACTGGCAGCACCTTGACGAGCCGTTCTTAACCGGAAGAAAGCTTGGCGATCATTTTTGTGGAAATCGTATCTATCACCAGCGTGCGTAGCGGCTCCATCGCGAAAGCGCAATTAAGGTGGCTTAGAAGATCCGCCTTGCTGCCGATCTTTCTAATTAACTACGATGGTTTTTGTCTGTGAGTACAGATACCGAAAAGACGATTCTCATAGTTGACAACCAGCAGAGGGAGACGGCTGCGTTGCGCAAGCAACTTGAATTCGCGGGTTTTAAGACCCAAGTTGCTCATACGGGGACAGGCGCAATTAACAAAATCGAAGAACATCCGCCTGACGTAATCCTGCTCGAAGTTAGCCTGTCCGATATAGATGCTCTGGAAGTTGTTTCGTTTATTCGAAATCATTCCAAGAACTGTCTTATCCCTGTCCTTGCTATGAGCGCTTTTCCGCATATGAAAGATAAGTCTCTACAAGGCGGATGCAACGATTTTTTTCAAAAACCGATCAAGATCCTCGATCTCGTTGCTCGGATCAGGAAAGCTCTTCGCTAGAAAGTAGCCCGGCGCCGTGGGGCCGCGGGCGTCCGTCTGATGTTCAGCTGGCTGTTGATAATTTCGCGTCGCCGAAAACAATCGACCACATGATCGTTGATCATACCCGTGGCTTGCATGTGGGCATAGCAGATCGTCGAACCGACGAATTTGAAGCCGCGTTGCTTCAAGTCTTTGCTTAGGGCGTCTGACTCGGTGCTGGTGGCAGGGTAGTCTTTTAACCGTCTTAATTTGTGCAGTATCGGCTTCCCACCAACGAAGCGCCAGATATAGCGGTCGAAGCTCCCAAACTCCGCCTGAACTTCCAAGAAACGTTGGGCGTTGTTGATAACAGCGAGAATTTTTTGTTGATTCCGGATAATACCCCGGTTATTGAGCAGGGATGCCAATTCCCTCTTGCCATATCGGGCGACCCGCTCGGGGTTAAACTGCGTAAACGCCTTCCGATAGGCCTTTCGCTTGCGTAAAACTGTGTACCAGCTCAACCCTGCCTGAGCTCCCTCCAGCGTTAAGAACTCGAAAATAGTCCGGTCGTCATGGACAGGCACACCCCACTCCGTATCGTGGTACTCAACGTAATCCAATTTGGACAAATCAACCCATGGACAGCGACGTCTAGTGGTTTTGTCTTTGCGTGAATACATAAGAATTCTTGGATGCATGGTGCGAGACGACTATGTGCAGCGAAGCATATGAGGTTTTCTCGGCAGCTTTCTACACCGCCCTTAAAGCCTGAATGATATCCAGGCGCGCGGCTCGGACCGCCGGCAAAAAACCGCCGACGAGTCCCATCAGTAACGAAAAGCCAAGGGATATTACGATGATGGACGGGGAAAGGGCGAAAGAAAAGGCCAGCTCGGAGAAAGAGCCAAAGTTCAAAGTCGATATCGTAAAGAACTGGAGCAGCGACGCGAGCGCCAACCCGAGTAGCCCTCCAGATAGTGACAAGACAAACGATTCGCCCAAAAACGCTATTAGAATGCTTCGGCGATAAAATCCCAGCGCTCGCAGCGTGCCGATCTCAACCGTGCGGTTGGCAACGGCGCCATACATGGTAATCATTGCGCCGATGGTTGCCCCTGTGCTGAAGATGATCGTGATGAAGAGACCCAGGATCCGGATAAACGTAGCCATCATCTCGGACTGCTCCTCAAAAAACTTCTTTTCTATCTTGGGCACAAAATACTGAAGGCGGTTATCGCCGTCGAAAGCATTCACGAGTTCAGAGAGACCATCCGGGTCCTTGAGTCGAAACGTAATCGTAGAAAAGGACGAACGTCTGAAGGCATCGGCGATCTGATTGAGATCACCCCATGCCTCGGAATCAAAACCGCTGCCGTCGGAGTCAAAGATGCCGACAACCGTCCATAAGTCGCCGCCAAATTTGATCTGCCGACCGATCTGGGCGCCAACAAAACGAGTCGTAATGCCAGTTCCGGCGATAATTTCACGTGCCCCCCATTTGAACATTCGCCCTGCGATGATTCGAACCTGTGGCCTCAGTTGCAACGCAGCCTCCTCGACGCCACGTACGGTGACGTTGCTGATCCCATCCGATCCAATTTTTTGCAGATTTATGATGACCACAACCTCCTTGGAACTGATGGGGCGACCCTCCGCGGACCGGGCGACCTGCGGCATGTTAGTGACGATACCGGCGGCTTCTCGATCTATGATGCTCATGATTTCGCTGGCTGCTGCCTTGCGCACCACAGTGACGTTTTCGTCGGAACCCGTCGATTTCAATGTTTGTTGCACGCCATTGGCCATCATCAGGACGGCCGTAAAAACAAACACCACGAGGGCGATGCCAAGGATCGTAAAGATCGTAGTCAGACGACGCGACGACGAACTACGTAGGATGTACTTTAGCGGAATCTGCAACTATTATAAGCCTCACCCAACATGCCTCAAGCCTTCGACAATCCGTGTCGTCAGAATGCGGCGGGTCGGAATAATCGCAGCGATGAAGCCCACCAGCAAGCCGGCTACACAGGCGAATAGAATAGTCTCAGGTTTAATGTAAAAAACCGGAAACCAGCCCTTGGGAAGCGCATTCTGAAACCCTTCTACCGCAGGAAGGGTCACGAGCAAACCTAAGGCGCTACCAAGTATGGCGAGAATCATGGACTCGCCGGCGATTAGAAAGAACAAGCTCAGACCAGAAAAGCCCAGCGCCTTGAGGACAGCGTACTCGTGAGTTCTTTCGCGCACAGACATAATCATAGTGTTACCAAGTACCAAAAGGATTATTCCGATGATCACAAAAGACATGATATTCATCGCTGTAATGATAGCACTCGCCGCCGATAGAAAACTCTGTTGAAAAGCTCTCTCCGTCTCGGTTTTGGTCTCGGCCCGGGAATTTGCAAAGAGTTCGTCGATGGCTTCCGACACGGCGGCCGAATCATCCGGGTTGGCAATGCGTACGATATACCAGCCGATGTCTCCTGCCCGATGGGGTGCCTCTTGGCGAACGCGCTCGTCAACATATTTGTAGTGAAACATCATGCTAGACGGATCGGTGCTTTGGTCTCTTGGGTGATAAATTCCTCGAACGACAAACTCCCAGCGGCCTGGATAAACATCACCTTCCATGGGCATGATATCGCCGACTTTGAGGTTGTATCTTTCCGCAATATCGATACCGATAATGGCGGCATTGCGCTCACGCTTAAAGACTTCGAAGTGCTCTTTTTCGACTAAAAATTCTGGATAGACATCGAAAAAGGTTTCTGAATCGACCGCCAGTCGTGCAAAGAATTGGTTTTTATCGATGTAAACCCCGGAAAACCACGTGGCATACGTTACTTTGTCGACCCCTGGTACCTGAGCGATACGGTCGCGGTAAGACAGAGGTAGCGGAAAAACAAACGAGACCGCATGTCGGGTGATCAAACGATTCGCCGCTGACGCTTCGACCCCTGCGTACCACGCGGTAACGACGGTTCGCAGCAGAGCAAATGCCATCACGGCAACGCCTATGCCGAAAATCGTAAGCAAGCTTCGCAGCTTGTGGCGCAGCGTGTTGCGCAAAAGAAGTCGAATAAGCTCCATTACGCCAGCTCACCCTTCTCCAAGTGGCGTACCGAACGCGCCCGCTCTGCAGCCCTAGGATCATGGGTAACCATGAGGATCGTCTTGGTGAGTTCGCGGTTAAGCCGATCCATCAGGTCGAGGACTTCTTCGGCCGAAATTTTATCAAGGTCTCCGGTAGGCTCATCCGCGACAAGAATCGCCGGATCGGTAGCGATGGCACGGGCGATGGCGACACGCTGTTCCTGGCCGCCGGAGAGCTGTCGCGGGTAGTGGTGCATGCGCTCGGCAAGCCCAACCACTTCAAGCGCCGTTTCCGCATGAGCGCGCCGCTGCTTTTTCGATAGCGGCGTCAGAACGAGCGGCAGCTCGACGTTTTCCACTGCCGTCAGCACGGGAATCAAATTGTAGAACTGGAAAATGAAACCGACATTCCGTGACCGCCATGCGGCCAATTCAGTTTCAGCGAGTTCGGTGACATCGACTCCCGCGATTACGATACGTCCTTCACTGGGCCGATCAATGCCGGCGATGAGGTTCAAAAGCGTAGTTTTTCCTGAACCAGAAGGGCCCATGAAGGCAATAAACTCACCTTCAGCCACGTTCAGCGAGATGTTTTTAAGAACCGGTATCTCTAAACTGTCGCGCCGATAGGATTTGGAAAGGTTCTGGACTTCGATGAGGGTCTGTTTCATGAAATGAATGAGTCATTTACTTTTGATCGAAACCTTTGAGCCGGCGCGAAGCTTTTTATCGATTTTCCCAATTAGTTTATCACCTTCCTTCAAGCCTTCCTTGATCTCCACGAGGTTTCCCATGCGCTCTCCCAAAACGACGGGAAGCTCGGTAGCACGATCATCCTTGACTTGAAACACCACCTGCCGCCCATTCCTGCTCGCCACCGCAGCTACCGGAATCGTCAGCAACGATTTCGCTCGCGCCGGGCTTTCATCTAAACCCGGGGCCAGAAAAGCTATTTTGGCTCCCATCTCCGGTAAAACACGGTCGTCGTAATTTTTGAACTTGATCTTCACCAGTACGGTGGCTTTAGCTCTGTCAGCCGTGGGCACGATCTTAGTAACATAGCCTTGATAACGCCGGTCTGGATAGGCGTCCAATCGGATCTCGCAAGCCTGGTCCGGAACGACGCGGGTGATGTTAGCTTCAGAAACATCGGCCTCAACTTCGAGAGACGACATATCTGCGATGGTTACAACGGCCGCCTTGGAACTGGCCGCGCCCGCCAGCGGGGCGACGATCTCTCCGACATCGGCGTTCTTCTTCAAAACCGTGCCGTCGAATGGTGCGACGATGCGCGTGTTGTTCACGGCGACCTCGGCCTCATTGACGGCGAACTTGGCGGCATCGATGCCGGCGATGACTCTTTTGTAGCGCGCTTCAGCAATATCGTATTCTGATCGAGCAACCATGTCGCGCGCTAGAAGAACTCTTTGCCGCTCCAGGGACTGCTTCGCATCATTGAGATCCGCCTCTGCAACCCGCAAGTTCTCCCGTGCCCTTTGCAGGCTGGCAGCGACATCGGAATCGTCAAGGCGCGCGATCACCTGACCCTGCTTAACCTTATCTCCTTCTTCGACGCCCAAGAAAACGAGAGTCCCGGTTCCTTTGGATGCCACCGCGGCCTTGCGACGTGCAACCACGTAACCGCTGGCAGTCAGTACCGCGTTAGCCTGCGCGGGGGAAGTCAAGGTGGCAGTCGCAATCTGGACTTCGATGGGCGGATCCAAAAAATCCCTAAGCAATAGCAGAACACCGGCGAGCGCACCGATGACGACAGTCCAAAAGGCAATTCTTCGCAGCCATTGGAACTTTCGAGACCTTCCGGTCACCCCCTGCGAAGAGCGGTCGATCCTCAATGACGCCAAATCGACGTTCTTTGTTTCCATGAAGCGTCCATCTAGTAAGCCGTTTAATTCACTGTTTTTCAAGATAACTGTGAAATGATAGCGTGGTCTCGGTATGAAGCGATCCACATCCTGGAACCCGGAGAGCTACGCGAAAAACGCTCGATTTGTCTCCGACTTGGGAGAACCGCTTTTGCAACTGCTGGACGCCCGACCTGGAGAGCTAATCTTGGACCTCGGCTGCGGCGACGGCGTGCTGACAGAGAAGATTGCAGGTTATGGCTGCGCCGTGATTGGAGTGGATTCGAGTTTTCCCCAACTCAAAGCGGCTAAAGATCGCGGATTGAACGTTGCGGTGATGGATGGCCATCAGCTTTCTTTTCGACGGCAGTTCGATGCGGTTTTTACCAACGCCGCATTGCACTGGATGAAACAGCCAGAAGCAGTTGTGGCGGGCGTCGCAAATTCTCTCAAGCGGGCCGGGCGCTTCATCGGAGAGTTCGGCGGCAAAGGTAACGTAGCAAAAATCCGCGCCGCTATTCATGCAGGGCTCCGAAGGCACGCTATCGATCCGATACCTATCGACCCGTGGTACTACCCATCGCCGGAAGAATATTCACAGTTGCTTTCAAAAGCCGGATTCATAGTCAATTATATCGACCTTATCCCCCGACCGACTAGACTCCCTGGAGATATTTTAGACTGGCTTGAAATATTTGCCCAACCTTTTACACAGGCGCTTGCTGAACCCAAACGAGGAAGCTTTCTGAAAGAAGTCAGGAATGAATTAGCAACTTGTTTAAGCGATCGTGCCGGCAATTGGTTTGCCGATTATGTCAGGCTGAGGTTCAAAGCGACTAGATAAAATTTTTACGAGTTCAAGAGCAGCAACTGGTGGAGGTGATATGCACTTTTGCAGATTGTATACCGGCAATGATGGCCAGTCTCACTTTGAAGAGCTGGATCAAACGGAGGGCTCAAAGCATTTCTTGGCGCCGCTGGTTGTAAAAGCGTTAGTATTCAAAAACGATAAAAACCGCGAGGACCTCTTAGGCTGGCACACTGCTCCACGCCGGCGGTGGTGTATCACGCTCTCCGGCTCTGTCGAGATAGGTGTCGGCGACGGAACGGTCAAGACCTTTGGGCCTGGCGACGTTTTTCTCGCCGAAGACACCACCGGTCAGGGCCATACTGCCAAGCCAAAAAATTGGGTGCGCGCCTTTGCCCACTTGGACTGAGGCTCGGCAACCACTTTAAAACTCCATCCCCGTACCCTGACATCACCACGGTGCCACTAACCGCTGATACAATACCTTGCTACAACACTTTTCAACAAAATGTTTGCAATCACACCGACACCTAAATATGATCGATCGCGACCGTTATGACCATCCGGGGTAAAGCTGCAATCGTCGGCATCGGGGAGACTCCAACGGATCGTCTCGGCTCCAAGCCCGGCGAGTCACGCAAATCAAGTGCAGAATATCTCGCCTGGACGATGCGTCTGGCTCTGGAGGATGCAGGACTTAACCTCAAGGATTTAAACGGCCAGGGGCTCGGTGTAACCATCCCCACTGCCTATCCCCAACCTTTTTGGCCCGAAGAAGTGGCGGAGATTCTCGGCATCACACCGGGGATGCTTTTTTCCGGTGGAACTGGCGGCGCCGGCTCGGTTTCCCTTTTGGGACAGATGAGTGCCGCCATCAACTCCAGCATGATTGATCTAGCCATGTGTATCGGCGCGGCGGCACCTTTTTCCGAATATTTCGGCGGCGGCATACAGCCCGGCGATATGCGCGACTGGGAGATTCCCTACGGCACCATGGGACCCAACAGCAAGATTGCCATGGTCATGCGCCGCCACATGCACGAGTACGGTACTACCCTCGATCATCTGGGGAAAATCGCCGTGGCCGGCCGTTATCACGCCAGCTTGAATCCCGCCGCTTATTTGAGAAAGCCGATCACGATTGATGACTACAAGAATTCTCGGCTGGTGGCCGATCCCGTTCGGTTGCTTGACTGCGTGCTGCCGGCAAACGGCGGCAAAGCGTATATTCTCGCGTCGCCTGAACGTGCTAAGAAGTTGCGCAAACGCCCGGTCTATCTCAAAGGTTTTGGCGAGCGGAGCAATCCGTCCTACGGAGCAAGGGCCGGATCCGACGCGCTCGTGATGGGTGTGAAAGACGCTGGCAAGGTGGCGATGGAGATGGCCGGCGCAAAACACAGCGACATCAATTTTCTCCAACTTTACGACGATTACATCATCGTCGTTTACTTGCAGATCGAAGATCTCGGCTTTTGTGCCAAGGGTGATCTCGGTTACTTCGAACGAATCGACTTCACGTTCAAAGGACAACTGCCGATTCAAACCGGCGGCGGCATGATCAATTGCGGCCAACCATCCACAGCGGGTGGAACTCTGCACATCCTGGAGGGGGTACGGCAATTACGCGCTGAAGGCGGCGATCGACAAGTGCCTAACGCAAAGATTGGATTGGTTTCCGGATTGGGCGTTCTCCCCTACGGCAAGAATCTCGGCTGTTGCGCGGTGGCCGTCTTGGGAAACGAAGCGTAACCTCTATGGCCGAATTGGATATTCGTAAGCCGCTACCCGGAATCACCACCGAAGCCAAACCCTTTTGGGATGCCGCGGCGCAACAGAAACTGGTCATGCAGCGCTGCCATGATTGCCGCGCCTGGGTCTGGACCCCGCGGCCATCGTGTTTTGAGTGCGGCAGCGACCGCCTGGAATGGACCCCCATGAGCGGCAAAGGCGAAGTTTATTCATTCACGGTGATTCGCCAGGTAGCCGGTCGCGCAGCATCCAAAGCCTTTGAACGCGATATTCCTTACGTCATCGCCTGGGTCGATCTCGATGAAGGCCCACGTATGATCACGAATATAGTCGGCTGCGCCGTCGAAGATGTAAAACTCGGCATGAAAGTTTCCGTTGTGTTCGAACAACAATCGGCGGAGATTTGGCTGCCGAAGTTCAAGCTGTCGCTGACATAAGATCTCAGCAACAGGCCAGCTGCAACCCCTGCTCAGAATGTCATAGCTCCACCTCAGTCCCTCATTGAGACAGCAGCTCCCCGGGAGCGAGGTTTTTAACACTCACAACAAAATCCATTACATCAGGCACACAGTCGGCGATCGTTAATTCAACAGGTAGGTGGTTCCGAGGACGAGGACGCGTGCTCAGGGCCTGAGCCTCAGACAGCCATGCCGTGTCCGCCCATACACTGTACGGAACGAATGTTGCTGCACCCCGCAACGCGGGTTTTCGCCGTGCATTACCAGTGTTGATAGGAGTGAAGGCAGCCGGAGCGGCGTAACGATTCAGCAAGCGATCGGTGGTGATTTTCAACACTACTTGCGGAAAGTCCCCACACGCACGTCGCTGACGATTGAGTCGATCGATATCGAACCAGAAGAAAACTTTGCTATTCACCAGCTGATACCACTGAGTGGTCGTGAGTCCCACCAGGCAACGCTGAAGAGCTGCCGGGGGCATAGGCTTCTGGTCACGGATAACCAACCCGTTTGAGAGAATTGTTCGCTTTGGGCGATGCTCCTCCTCAACAATCGCGCGGCTCGGGCCGCTGATCCCCGCGCGGTCAAGGAGAGCACAGGTGCTAAAAAGCCCATCCCGCTGGATCGAGGGCCAGTTCCCTGCTTCAGCCAAGTGGTAAACAAACGGACGAATATTCATTTGTTGCTGGTTAAGCCAGGAGTGATTTCGCGAGCACACCGAAGGAGCGTATGAACGCTGCATAAATGGGTGCCAGGCTCCTCCTGTCCGTCTTTTTATTCGCTGAAACTAGTGTATGAGAACTCCGTTCAGGGTTCGATTGGGCTCGCCATGAACGGAAACACGATCTTACGTAGTCAAATACTTAGCCCTAATCCGACATTATGTCTAAGCAGCTCAGGCGATGAGCCCTGCAGCCCTGGGCAATGGGACACTACCTCGAGGGCCACTCCGCATCCCCGAGGGTGATGATTCCGGCGACCCTACCTTCCACCAAACTGCCTGATTCCCGCGAAACATCGAGAACCTTTCGGAAGCCTCTTTTCTCGTCGCAGGCAGCTTCTCCGCATGGATTAATCCTATCTGAGCAAGCACAACGCTTGGTCCTAGCAGATGCGTTCACCGGCGATCTTTCCGTCTTCGAATTGGACAACTACGCAGACGGAAACTGCGGCACGCTTGCCCGTGGGTCGGACGCCAGGAACACGCCTGTTATCTCTTTGGCGACTTCTTACTTTTCAATGTTCCGTAAGCCGTGTTGATCTCCTTCATCTTTCTGTCAGCCATTTCACGGAATTCGGGTGCCAGATGGGCGACTTTGTCGGGATGATAAAGGTTCGCCATTTTCCTATAGGCAATCCTGATTTCTTCTGTTGTTGAGCTAACGGCAATTCCAAGCACGGCGTAAGGTGACTTGGAACTCTCCTGCTGAACAGCGGTACGAGAGCTGCTCTCCTTTTTTTCAGACGTGCCTGATCTTGTCCCGGCTCCGGTAGATCTTTCGGACTTTGGCGGTGTCTCTTGTCGGTAGGCTGTCATCAGGTTGTCCGTAATCAGCCGCAGCATGTCTATATCGCCTGCGAAAGTGAAGATCTGGCCGGTGGCGGCCTCCTTTTCAATGCGCATCCCATCTGAATAGAATGTTATGCCCGTCACTTCGCCGAGATCTATGGACGTTGATTCGGGATCACCTTTGAATAAGAAACGCCGGTTGGTGAAATACAAGGTGCCGGCTCCGCGAAGAACCATCGTCCGGCTGTTGAGTTGGTGGGTATTCATGACGCCGGAACGAAACCGGATACCAGACGCGCCGTATGAACTAGAGAAACCGCTGTAGCCAATTCGTCGTTCCAATCTCGGAGGTTCGTAATGCAGAGCTGCGACATCCGCAGAGCAACGCTCGTTTCGCTGTAAAGTGATGGGAACGGTCACAATCGGAAGTTCGCCCTGTGCAATCCGCCACAAACGTCGGGCGCGCTCAAGAATACCCTCTAACTTCTCATCGAATCGGACGTTTAGTTTCAGAGCTTTCGCTACCGCCGCCAACTCCGTTTCCTCCTCTGGCGTCAGTATCTGGTCAGCAAGAGCGTGGCTCATTGCCTTGTTATAAATCGGCACGGCGTACTTCTTGTACATCTCATTGGCTGCCGCCTCAGGAATCCGAAGTTTGGTGCATAAGTTATCCAGGGCGGCATTCTCATCATCAGAAAGTTGATAGTCTCGTAAAGCGTTCTGCACCGCTTTTTCGTAATGGGGATACACCAGTTCTGTATGCATTTGAGAGACTTCATCGGCAGTAAGCTGAAATATGCCCGCCAGATGCCGCAATTGCTCGACTTCATCATCTGAGATTGATAAATCCTTAATGAAGTGCTCCAATACTTGTGAATAGATATTTAATAGTCTTGGCTTTGCTTCTTCATGAGTTATTCCATAGCGAGATAAACAAGCCGTTACCGCATCTCCGGATATGTGATAGATGGGCAGGCTTGCGACCACATTGTGGATCTCCAGGAATGCGTTTTCCTTCGGTCTAAGGCCGAGCAAATTTTCAATGAAACTTGTTGGCTGTAGGTCAAGTACCTCTAGTCCGTTCATTTCAGCAGTGAATCCCTTCGATAAGGATTTCTCGCGAAGTACAGCGCGTAAGCACTCCGGATCAAATGGAAATCTAAAAAGGAGCCTACTCCCCGACGCACAGGCCGTCAAGTTTAACCCGCGAAAGCGGACCATCTTCACGGTGGACCATCGACGCGAAGAGCAGCATCAAAAAACTGCCTCCGCTTGCTCGCTGCTCAAGTTGAAAAAGCGGGATCGCGCTTTTCGCGATAGGCCGCCATTGCTTCCCGATGGTCCGCGGAACTCAGAGCATCCGTTGACGATGGAGGTAGTCGCCAAATGACTGGCCGTAAGGCATATCGAAGGACATATTCAGTAACATTTTGCACTGCCGCGTACCCTGACGCGTGAATGCTTCTCGACCAGTATATCTACTTCGGCATCAAACGTATGGTTTTGACTAGGTGATTGGTCAGACCGATTTCATAGGCACGATGCCCATCGATTTTTACACCGCAGGGCGCGACATGTGCTGACGCATGTGCCAGCGTAGGTCGCGAATGAATACCTCAGGCTCTTCGACCAACCGATAGAGAAAATTCACCTTTTTGGATATGGACGTGGCCCAAGTGTCGCTTGCGGCCGAGCTCTTCGACGAGCCGGACGAGCGGCTGGCGGGCGTCCATTGAATATTCTTTTCGTGGCGGCGCGAGCTTCAGCGCGTCGACGAATTCCGGACCGGCGTAAAAGCGAAGCAGTAGCTCTTCATCCGACAGGTTGGGCCCACCGTACTGTTTTCTGATTTCCTCCAGTGACAGGTCTGGCACTTCAAACTTTTCCAGTTCGCGTGCGCGCGGTCGATCGAGGACCTTCACTTTTACTTGCGGCTCCATGTACTCGCTGCCTTCTTTACCCCAAAACCCCAGAGCGTACTGGATGACTTGATCGGTAACTTCCTTGTATCTTTCCCCAGTAATTATATTGATCGCGGCCTGACTGCCGACAAACTGAGCGAAGGGCGTTACCATGATTGGATAACCAAGGTCAGAGCGAACTTGAACGATCTCCTCCAATACTCTTTCCAGCTGGTTTTCTTTGCCTAGCATTTTTAGCTGATGGCGCAGGTTGGAAATCATGCCGCCGGGAACTTGGTGCTGGTACCAGGTCTCGTCGTATTCGCGCGGCGCGCCGATGGGGAGCCCTTCTTGCTTAGCGATCCAGCGGAAATGTTGTTCCACCGGTTCAAGCACTTTTTCATTCACCAGCGGCTGATAACATAGGGCTCGCAGGTTGCGGGCGACATTGAATACCGAAGGCTGCGCGGAGCCGTTCGCCAAAGGCGGCACGGAGGTATGAACGATCCGGATTCCTTCCTTGACCGCTTCCAGGACATTAAAAGGCCCCAGTCCATTGTTGCAATGCGCGTGGAATTCAAGCGTGGTGTTGCCGACATTTTCCCGTATGAGTTTGACCAAGGTCCGTGTCCTGTCCGGCGTTAACATGCCGCCGACGTCTTTGAAGCAGATACGGTAGGGTTTCATGGCGGCCGCTTCGCGGGCTTTGCGCACGTAGTAGTCGTCCGTATGACGGGGCGAGACGGAGTAAATCAGATTGACCACCGACTCCATCCCGAGTTTTCTCAGTTCGGCGACCTCTTTCTTCAGCTCATCGTAATTGTTCCACGGGTCGGAGAGCCGCGTCAGCGTGATACCGTAGTGAACGATACGCTCTATGACTAGTCGCGGAATGCAGGCAGGCGTCAGACTAAAACCGCTGCTGAGTCCGCCGTGGTAGCGAAGGCGGGTGTTTTTGACTTCTTTTTGACCGTAACGAAGCCAGTCCCAAGGGTTATCTTTTTGCTCTCTAACGACTTTCTTGAAACGGCCGCTGACGAAAAACTCCATGGCATCGAAGCCGGCCTGATCCATGTGGCCCAAGACCGGATGCATCATGCCCGTGGTCATGTTGTGCGCCCACAAGCTCGTATTACCGTCACGCAACGTGGTGTCAACGATTCGGATTTCCTCCACGGGGACCTCCTCAGGTGCTAGTAGGTTGAAGCAATAACGCACGTTGATAGTGCAACACAAGCGATAGCTGCAATGGATTTTTCCGCTGTACATTCCGACCCTCGCCTCCGCCGAAAGGGGAGAGCCCGATTCTCCTTTTGACAGCTAGCTCTGTATAGACACGAGTATGAGAGCGCTAACAATCAGACGCGTCTTCTCTTGACGCGCGTTGGGTCTTTGCGCGCGACAAATTTTTCTCGCGGCAAAATGCCGAGCAGGCACAGGGGCGCTCGCAAAGGAGGGTCTGACATTTTTGATGCTCACGTTTCCACTCGCTATTTACCTGCCGACTCATTTAGTGCTCAATAAGGTCTTCGGGCCGGCAAGCTCCGGCTGAAGACAAGGATAAAGGATAAGAAGACGTGGTCGTGTTATGGGAAAGACGTGAACGTTCTCCGGCGCTTGAACAATCCAAATCTCGGCAGCCAGCGCTTGAGGTGCTAAGGCGGCACCTCAAGTCTGATTTGGATTTTTTTTGCAATCTTGTTAGTCAGCTTTTCTGTCCATTCATTGCTTCTTGCTACGTCTGGCGAGCAAAAAGCCTAAACCGAGGCCGACCAATAGCGACTGCAGGGGGTAGCGACGAACCAATCCCCTGAAGTCTTCTCCCAGATGGTCAAATTTCTTCTCTTCCAGATAATTACTCGCCGATTCTAACCCGCCCGCTACTTTGGTTGCAGTTGTGCCCATCTTGCCTTCGCGCGGCGCCTTTCCACGGATTGCGCTCGCCAGTGATTTCACCTTCTGGCTGATAATGGGTGCCGCCTGGTTCGCCTTCTTCGCGGCAGTCGCGCCGAACTCTCGCGCCCTGGCCGATATCCTGGCAACAGCCCCGCCTGTCTTGTCGCCATACTCTTGGAGGCGCCGCTCAACTTCTTGCTCGGCCTGCTCGCGAGCATATCCGTATCTCTCTTGGATCAAACCGATTAGCTTGTCCTTCTGACCGCCGATCCTCTCAAAGTCATCATCGGTGAGCTTACCCCACCACGTTCTAAGATCGCCGCGCATTTGCTTCCACTTTCCTGCCAAGATGTCCTGGTTTATGGGATGGGTCTCGATATTGTTTTCCATATTCAGTTACCTCCTTTTGCCGATTAAGGTTAAAGCCACTATGCGAGATGCATCTGCGCCAACGACGCGATTGCATCGCCTCCGCTTATATCCGGAACAATCTCTAGTTCGAGGGCGGCTACTCTGTTAAGATTGACGCGGTAATCCTCGCTCTCCTGGCGAGTGGTGGGCGGACTGAAGGTATACTGCTGACGCATGATCTCTCGAGGTGACTGGTGGCCTTCCGGTAACCAGCGCAGCACGAATTCCTGCGTACGACTCGCTTTGTTTTCCTCGAATCGGAGCAGGATACGCCCGAGGTTAAGGGGGTGGTCGAAGATAAGGCGGATCGTCTGTTTTCCGGGTTGCGCCGCTCGCCAGCCCGGCCCACGATTCGGGACCAGGGCGGACTCGATTGGATGCTCGGCGCTTTCCGAGGTGATCTCGACTTTGGCTAACCGCTCAAGATCCAACCAGGCATCATCTACAGATTCAGAACCTGAGCTGATCGTCTGTTTGCGCATCGGACACCCATTTTCAATATAGAGAGCCTCGGAACATTACTCAATAGTGATCGCGCGCAATGTCGGAATACGGAACAAGATAAGCATTCGAAGGAGTTTGTCCAGGGTGTTCTGAAAAACTCTTACAATGCAAACCCTTACGGCCGCGGAATTCTGCAAGGATGAAAACTGAATTATGAAAGCTGAAACTTTCTAAAGCCTACGCTTTGCCATCCCAGCTTTAGTCTTACGTACAATCGTTACGAAAATGGCCATCAATTGGTCGGCCTCATTTGTCAAAGGCTCCAATTGATCTCGTCCGCAAAGTCTTGCTCCTTCTAACAGCTCCAGCCAATATGTTGTCTCCTCGAGTTCCTGCATACCTCCTTCAATCTTGCTAATGAAATCTGGATTGGACTTGGCTCGTTGCGCCTCCCGAAAGTGTGCGCCCACGGAGGTACCAGATCTCAAGAGCTGATCACCGAGGACTTGGGCGTCTCTTCTTTTCGGTAACTGGGAATAGAGGCCGATGATATTCAACGCGAACTCCTTTGTACGCTCTTTGAGGTCGCCTTTGATTCGTCCGCTTTCAGCTCTCCTCCTTTCATCTTGGTTGTTCGAATCTTTGATCCCTCCATGCTCGCTTTTCATAGTCTCCCTTTTTCAGCTTTCCGTTTTCATCGTGTCGTCACACTTTCCCAGGATAAAACCGGGTCGTCCTCGTTCCTGGCAGAACTTTCACGTTTTGATAGTTCTCAAAACGTCAAAATGATAGCTCCCTCGGTAACACTTCCATGTTTTCGGAATTCCGAAAACGCCAAAACAAACGCCCTACGCTCTTCCGTACCGCGCTGCTCCTTCCTTCACGAGAAAGCCGATCTTGCGCTTCTTTGACTCGGGTGGTGTCATCAGCTCCCGTATCGCATCAAATACAACCTTGAATTGAGCATCGTATTTCCTCTCAAGCGCTTCCAGCTTGCGAGCCAGATCCTTGTGGGTTGCGATCATTTCCCGTAGGCGAACGAAGGCCCTCATAATTTCTATATTTACTTGAATCGCCCGTTCGCTATTGAGAACCGTCGATAACATCGCAATCCCTTGCTCCGTGAAGACGAGCGGAGCATATCGCCGACCGCCTCGTCCCTGTTTTGAGGTCGCAATTTGCGACCTCAAAGATCGAACTTCCTCTCTGGTCAACTGAAACATGAAGTCATCTGGAAATCTTGATCGGTTACGCCTAACCTGTTCATTGAGTCGCTTGGTACTCACACCATACAAAACAGCGAGATCGGCATCGAGCATGACTTTGTGACCTCGGAGTAAAAGAATGGAGCGCTCAATACTCTCTCTGGGGAGTAGGTTAGTCACTGAAATTCCGGTGCGTTAAAACAAGGATTGAATGATCAAAGCTGAAAGGTAAAACCACCGTGATCGTGAACCGGAGAACTGCCGTGTTCGTGACACGTGATCGTGCTCAGGGTCAACCCGCCTACGATAACTCCCCACTATAAAAATTTCCCGCATTTTACCGATATGTCCCGGATCTTTACAAGCAAATTTTCCCTGTGTTATTAGCACATTTTTAGACAAGCTGGAGCGTGTGAAGTGCTTCCAACAACGGTTTGAATCGTCGAGATCGTCCATCGCGTCTGTGAGAGCCTTTGGCACGGGATCGTCGTCCATCCTTAGCTTAGGCCCGCGCGTTTATGCGACGTGATGAGCCGTTTTTTCGCGGCAGAGCATTCGCTTGTCCCTTCGAATTTTGTCCTGTGATGAAAGGAAAATAGTCATTCTCACAGCCCTTTGTCCGGACATTTTGCGACATTGATTGACAGCTTGGGCCACCGTCTTGAATCCTCGCTGCCGGAAAGCAGCTTGCTTTCAGTACGGTTAGCGTATCAGCAGTGTTTCTGTGGACACTGCGTCCCGTTCCTTGCGGAACTTCCACGTTTTGAGAATTCTCAAAACGTCAAAATGACGGTTACTAACCCGGCTTTCCTGGACATGGAGCCTTGAAATCTCGCATTCCTCAAAGAAGGTAGATTAAGCGGCGCGCTCTAAAGCGAGTCCTTCGATTCGCGAATGAACCGGGCCCAGCTTTTTCACCGTGACCGAAATAAGAGGCATCCCTTTTTTCGCCTGCTTTTTCGCCTGGCGCTCACTCCAGAGATTGAACTTCCTGTCTCCGGCCACTTTCATGAACACAACCGCGTCTCGCGGGATCTTTTCGGTAATCTCCGGGTGCTCCAAAACATACTTCTCAAATTCAAATATAAGATCCAGATTTCTTTCAATCAGCTTCTTTTCCGCCGCTCTCATTGCCATTCTCCTTTTAAGAATCGATCGCGGTAAACCGACCAGTTTTGCTTGATGTCTCGCTCCGCCCGGGTAAGCGCTTCGCTGAAACTCAACGGCAATCGTTCTTTCTTGCTCCGTCCTCTTAGATTATAACGGTCAATGTGCGCATATCCATGAGCCGTGTCATAACGAATTACCGGCTTCCACGTGTCGCCGACTTCAACCTCTAGCTGAACTGCGAATTCTACCACTCTGCCCGCCTGCGTTCGATGGTAATGCCTGATTCTTGTGTCTGTCCATACCGCAAGAGTGTAAAAGGTTTCAGGCAAGAGGGTTGATCTCGGAGCACAGAGTGCGAAGCGAACCGAATTCTACGCGATTGGTGGATCTTTGCCAAGGAAGCTTTACGAACCCGCATGGAATTGACGCCTTACGCTCTTCCGTACCCGCTGCGCGTTCCTTCACCAAAAACCCGATCTTGCGCTTCTTCGGCTCCGGCGGTGTCATGAGCTCCCGGATGGCATCAAACACGGCCTCGAACTGCGTACCATCTCTTTTCCGGGCCTAGCTTGCCTTCTTCATTTCCTCCGCCAAGATCTGATTCACGAGCGATTGATAAGGCAACCCCTTCTTCTCAGCGGTTTCCCGCAACCAACCCAAGACTTTCGAATCTAACCTGATGGCGATCAGCTTTCGCGGTTCCTCACCCACCGTCGGCCTTCCCACCCGGCGCATACGGGAAAGCTGCTTCTCCGAAAGCTCGGGAATATCCGAAAAGTCAATCTTTCTTCGCTTCGTAGTTTTTCCTTTCCTTCCGGTTCGCTCGCCTCGCGCTGATGATCCGTGTGACCGCTTCATGGTCTTTTCTCCTTATCAGCCTGCTGAAAAAGACTCACATGCCTCGTTGCACTCGACCGATTTCGCGTCAACGTACAGGAAGAGTACGCCTCCGCTCGTCGATTCTTCGCGCGCCTCACCTCTGAGATCTTTTTGAGCAGCCTGCAAGCTGAATTTCTTAGCAGCCTTTTAGTAAGAAAAGCCGTAGCGGCTTCTTCAAAAGAGACCCCGTGCTTGAGCCGATTAGCCTTTGCCTTTTGAGGGTCCCAATCGAACATCAATTATGTATATACACAACTGGGGTTAGCCGCAAGGAACGTTGGTGTTGAATTGGCCAAGACTCATGCGCGTGCGGGTTGTGTTAGAAATTGCTCTCGGGACACTTCCACGTTTCGAGAATTCTCGAAACGTCGAAATGAGAGTTGCACTCTTTCCAAGCTTCACAAAATGGAACGGGATTACCAAAACCTGTGGGATGCCGCCGCATTAAAACAACGATGAATTATCAAAGCTGAAGCGGAAAGAAGTCAAAAAGCCGTGCCCGGGTCTCGCTCCTAAAAAGTATGAGGGCAAAAGGATAAGGGATAAAGTGGGAACCGGTTGTTCGTGATCCGCTTCGCCCCGCCTCCGGTAAACTGCCACCCCTTTCTAAAGGATGAAGGCAAAAGGATAAAGGATGAAACCGGAGAACTGTGACACGTGATCGTGCTAAGGGTCACCCCGCCTACGATAACTCCCCACTATAAAATTTGAGGCATATTAATAGATATGACCCGGATCTGACAAGCAAAATATAAAGAGCCGTGGTCGTGCCTCGTGAGCGTGTTCGTCGTCGAGGCTAACGATTAAGACTCTGTGAGAGACGGGAGAGCATTTGAATCACACGATCATAGCCGGCGCGCAGTTCCTGATACGTTTCGTTGGAGATATATTTCAGATCTTTAGCGAGAAGTAGTTGATAACAAACTTCTCCAGCCGAACCTCTCGCGATGCCAACGAACTGCCGATACTCCCGGCTACCGAGCCTCATCGCTCCTTCCATAAGGTTCATGCCGACTGAGGTTGCCGCTCGCCGCATCTGGTCCACGAGACTAAAGGTCTCTTCTCTTGGAAACACCTTAGTCGTCGAGTAAGTTTTGCGCGCTAACTGATGCGCCAGCTTAAAGACATCCAGGTCCTCAACGCTTTTCATTTAGATTCCCTCCCAAAGAACGAACACGAAACACGAGCACGGTTCTTACCACGTTCCTTGGAATTCTCGAAACGTCGAAATGACAGATCTTATTTCTTGCGTTTCTTCAGTCGGGTTCGTAGTTCCTTCATCGACATCGTCGGCTCCTTTCTTCTCTCCTCGATAAGCTTCCAAAAGCCTGCAGAGGTCTGAATCACCACCTCCTCCCAGTCTTTTCCCTCTACTCCAACCATCACGGCGGCGGGCTTGCCACGACGCGTGATGACAACCTGGTCCCGTTGGGACATATCGACGCATTCCTTGATTTTTTTCTGTAGGTCACGAGCGTTTACAGCCTTCATAAAATATCCTCGGTTTTGGCTCCTCGCGGCTTTCTTCGAACGGCTCGCACATAGACAACCGACTCGGTCAGTGAAATGTCATAAAAGACCCGGTACTCACCGACACGCAGTTCCCAGATCGGCGAGACCATCTGCCAAGGTGGAACCAGATTCTCCAAAAGCTTCCGGTTCCTGGTTATGGTGTCGGGCTCATGAGCAAGTTGTTCCTCAATCGCATCGAGGATTTGCTTTCTGTAATAAACTCGAATTTTCCTGAGGTCGTGCTCAACACTCTCAGCAAATCGGATCTCGAACACCGCATATATCCTCGCATATGCAACCCTAAGAGGCAACTGTCAATGCGGCTAGAAGAGTCCGGAAGGCAACTGAGAGTCCAGGCTGTGTCATTGACTTGTCGGCATCGTCGCCGACTCAGCCTGAGGAAAGATTGGCTGACAATCTGTCTCGTGAATTTCCTTGGGCAGGATACACAACCTAGAGGCGCCGCCCTGGCGAGGAAACGGTCGGTCGAA
>Ga0081455_10000164_pt1 | contig 81995 bp, 78 predicted proteins | sample TabmetS3T2R1_FD_70207 | JGI IMG/M metagenome (GOLD analysis project Ga0081455, IMG submission 70207) | Tabebuia heterophylla rhizosphere microbial communities from the University of Puerto Rico - S3T2R1 | ecosystem: Host-associated > Plants > Roots > Rhizosphere ...
CTCCAGCCGGGTATGATTACTGGCATTGGGGGCCGGATGAAGTGCTCAACATCAACCCACCCGGTTATGGCAGCGGTTCGAACTACGCCTATGTCTCGCTGTCACGTTCTTTTCAAGATATCGAAACCTGGTTGCCGGGTTTGATGACGAATGGCATGCGCGTGTGGTGTGGTCCTTACTACAACAGTACCCGCGAAGCCTCGGCCAACATTCAGTCGCAACTGGGGATCAAAGTTACCGGTGAACAAAAGATCTGCCCTTTCCCGCATTGGACGCTTTCGACTCAGACCCCCAACAAGCGTTTCGGTTTGTTGAACGAGCCTTTAAGTGATTGGTTTGTGGGTTCGCAGATATCGCATTCGATGGAGGCTGGACACACGACGAGCACGATCCGGTCGCTGATTGATTTCTATTACGGTCTGGGTGCGTTGGTGAATCAATACTCCCACTCGCTCTCGCACGGCTTTGGCATCGCCGGTTCGCAAGCAAACGAATACGTGCTGTATGCGATGAATACCAACCGTTTTCCGCGCCTTTGGTCGGCCAACGCAATCAAGATCTACAATTGGTGGCTGCAACGCTCCAACATAGCCGTCACCGTAACGGGTAGCACCAACGGTAAACAAATCATCACTGCCGTGGACATTCGCAACGCAACGAGTCCAGATACGACCATTGAATTGCTGACGCCGGCACCGTCGTTGTTTTGCAATTTCCAAGTTTACACCAACGGTGTTCTTGCTGGCCCAAATCTCTACCGCACCAGCGGCCCACTTATTAAGATTCGAGTGGGAAGCTCCGTCACCAATGCGTCGCTTCGTTACTATGGGTTGGGCGCAGCGCAGAGTGTGTTCGCTCAAAACTTCGATGCTGTAAGTGCGCCCAATCTACCTTCGGGCTGGACCACGACTATTTCCGCCGCAGGCACATCCTGGGCGACACAGGCTTCATCGAGCGATTCATCTCCCAATTCCGTTTTTAGCCCCAGCGTGGGAAGCGCAGGATATGCCGATCTCGTTTCGCCCGGGATCACCGTGGGCGATGGGCAGGCTCAACTTTCATTCCGCAGCAGCTATAGCTTCGAATCCGACGCCGGCGGCGTTGGCTACGACGGGGTGCGCAGCTTTTATCGGGATCACCTGGTGGGCAAGTTCTTCCCGCCCGATATGAAGATGACCGATGTGTCACGCACCGTGGGCGACAATCAGGTCGTCGACGAGGTTGTCATCAGCTTCACGCATACGAAGCCGATCGACTGGCTGCTCCCTGGCGTTGCCCCCACCGGCAAGCCGGTTGAAATGGCCGTAGCTGTCATAGTGGGCTTCAAGGACGGAAAGATCACGCACGAGCACATTTATTGGGACCAGGCTTCGGTGCTGGTGCAGATCGGCGCCCTCGACGCCAAGGGCCTGCCGGTGGCGGGCGTCGAGACCGCCAAGAAGCTCATCGACGAGTCCCTGCCCTCCAACACGCTGATGAAGAAGTGGGCCGAGAGCGCCAACAAATAGAAGACCCAAAAGGGAGAGCGAGCCATGGAGATCAAGGGCGGCGTGGCGCTGGTCACCGGCGCCAATCGCGGCATCGGGCGCTGTTTCGTCGAGGCGCTGGTCGCGCGCGGTGCCGCCAAGGTCTATGCCACGGCGCGGCGACCCGAACGCCTGGCCGATCTCGTCGAGCACAACAAGGGCACGGTGGTGCCGCTCAAGCTCGACATCACGCAGCCGGCCGACATCGCCGCGGCTGCCAGCCAGTGCCGCGACGTGACCCTGCTGATCAACAATGCCGGGATCAACCTGCAGGCCGGCCTGATCAAGGCCAAGGATCTTGCCGCGGCGCGCGCCGAGATGGAGACCAACTATTTCGGGCCGCTGTCGATGTGCCGTGCGTTCGCGCTCACCCTTGCCGGCAACGGCGGCGGCGCCATCATCAACATGCTGTCGATCCTGGCGCGCGTGAACCTGCCGATGTATGGCTCGCTCTCGGCATCGAAGGCCGCCCAGCTGTCGCTGACCCAGGGCGTGCGCGCCGAGCTTGCCAAGCAGGGCACGCTGGTGGTGGCCGTCATGCCGGGTGCCGTCGACACCGAGATGGAGCCCAACTTCCCGCCTCCCAAGCTGCCACCCGCCGACGCCGCGCGTTGCGCGTTGGATGCGGTCGAACAGGGCCTCGAGGAGGTCTATCCCGGCGACATGGCCAGCGGCATGAGCCAGGGGCTGGCGGGCGACCCGAAGGCGGTGGAGAAGGACCTGGCGAAGTACCTGCCGGCGTGAGTGCCGACATCAACATGAAATTGGCGACGGCTGGCGGATAGAAGCTGATGGCGGAGCGGCCACAGTGCGGCGATGGAACTGCGCGTCTGGATCTGGCTGCTGTCGCTGTCCGTCCTCTGGGGCGGCTCTTTCTTCTTTGCCAAGGTCGCAGTCGGCGAGCTCGGGCCGCTCACCGTGGTCTTCGCACGCATCGCCCTCGCGGCGCTGGCGCTCGATCTCCTGCTGGCAGCAAGCGGCGCCAGGCCATTTCGAACCAGTCCACCGTGGCGGGCCTTCTTCATCATGGGCCTGCTCAACAATGCCCTGCCTTTCAGCCTGATCTTCTGGGGGCAAACGCAGATCGCTTCCGGGCTGGCCTCGATCCTGAACGCCACGACGCCGCTCTTCACCCTGGCCGTCGCCCATCTGCTGACCGAGGACGAGAAGATCGATGCCACGAAGGTCGCCGCGCTGGTGGTCGGGCTTGCTGGCGTGACCCTGCTGGTCGGCCCCGATTTCCTGCTGGTCGGGGCCAGCGCGTGGGCGGAACTAGCCTGCTTGGGTGCGGCATTATCTTACGCTCTGGCAGCCGTCTATGGCCGCCGCTTCAAGGCCATGGGGATTGCTCCGATGGAAGTGGCGGCGGGCCAGCTGACGGCCGCCACCCTGCTGATCCTGCCGATCATGCTGATGGTCGACCGGCCGTGGCTCCTGCCGGCTCCGCCCTCGCTCGCGGTGTGGGCCGCCCTTGCTGGCCTGGCCTTGCTGTCGACCGCCCTCGCCTATGTGCTGTACTTCCGCATCCTCGCCGCAGCCGACGCGACCAACCTTCTGCTGGTCACCCTGCTGATCCCATTCACCGCCGTCCTTCTGGGATCGGCCGTGCTGGGCGAGCACCTGCTAACGCGGCAAGTCGCCGGCATGGCCCTGATCGCCCTCGGCCTTGCGATCATAGATGGCCGCCTCGCGCGACGCCTGCGTCCGGTCAAATAGCTATTGCGGCTTGGGCAGTCCCTTGGCAGCGAGCTCGCCGATGCTCGCCTCGCATGTTCCCCGGCTTTGGCAGGCGCTTCTCGCCGCCGAACGTCAAACTTGACTGTAGACGGGCGAGTCCGTGTATGGAAAGGTCGATATACGCTTTATAGTAGAGAGCCGTGGATCGTGCCGGTGGTTGGAAATCGATATTACTTCGACCTCTTGGATGATGGTCTCTACCGGCTCGACACTGAGTTATCGGCACAGGAAAATCCACAGCGTCTGCTTCATGTATTACGGTTCCAGTTTCTACTGTGCGCCCTGTTCCACCGCACGGTCATCGTGCCTGAGCAATGGCTGATATCGTCGGCAACTTTCCGCGAGATCGCCTTCGAAGTCGTGCGGCACTGCCCGGATTTCGTCGATAGCCGCAGGGGGTATGGCGAACAGAAGCAACGCCGGGTCGAACCGCCGATTGCTTTTTCATTCTACGACAGAGGCAAGGACGAACTCCCCTACGCCAAGTTTGTTCGGGCCTTCATCGATCGTATCGAAAGCAACCGACGTATTCAGCAGGCGGCGTCGCTCGACCTCGCCTCCAATGCGGCAGCTGGAGAGGTACGACTCAAGCTGAAGGAATTGTTCATGAGGCAGTCGGACACGGGACGACTGGATGTCTTTCAGGAGGATTTCCTTGACGACTTGATCCCACTGCTCGGAGAACAAGCGGCCATCCGGCTTACCGGAGTCTCCCGGTATCTAACCCGTCTGCAACGGCGCCATGCGCTGCCGGTCGATCAAGCAGCCTACCACGGACAAATGCGGGCCTCGTTGGCGCGAGTGCGAGCCATCATTGATGATCCTCCCTACTATGTGCAGCTCGAACGCCACCCTGGCGGCCAGGATCGACTGCGGCTTCTTCGGGAGCTGTTCAAAGCCGCCGAACGCGACAGGCTGCAGCTCCATCAGTTGACGGATCTGTGGGCTTTGATACCGACCGGGTTGTCTGAGGATTCCAAAAGACATGCGCTGAGCCTTGAAGCGATCGGACGCGCCATCATGCATCGAGCACTCAAGGAAGAGAGCGCTTCGGATATTGGCTCGCTTGCCATCGGACTATACCGTCACGATGCAGCCGGCGACCCTTTCGAAGGCGATATACTTCGTTTCGTCTGCTCACCTGCCGGCTATGTCGCCAAGCGACCGGAGCTATCAGTAGAGGGCGATGATTTCGATATGTCGGTGCTCGGCGCTGGCACGAGCTACGACATGGCGCATCGCATTCCATGGCCTGAAGTGTGGCGCGATATCTGGAAATACGCTTATTCGGAAGAGTGGGAAAAGATACTGACGGAGTTGCGTAATGCCTGGACCGAAGAGACAGTGCCTGAGGATCGGCGAGAAGCAGCTCTGCTGTCGACATTGGACCACATTAACAGCCATGTCGGCGGCTTCGCCTTCAGGTATGGGGGCGCTTCACAGCCATATATCCATCTGATTGCGAAGCGCCTAGGTAAGACAGGCGAGTTGACGGCATTGGGCGACAAGGCCGGCACCGTTGCTGACAGAGTGCAGAAGCTCTTCAAGCTGGGGGACCTCACGATGTCTATCGGCTTGGGCGCTTTCATAGATCTGGCTAAGGCAATTGCCTCCAAGCCCGGCCCCTACCGACTCCTGCTGCGTACAGAACGAAAATTTGAATCGACGTCTCGCCATATCCGCAACATTTGGACGAGGACAGCGCATGCCCATCGGCAGTCCCGGCGGCCTTAGCCACGGTCGCCGGCGACCTCCGAGTTCGACGGAAAGTGCACTCATGGGCTTGGATATTGGCCATGGGAAGCCCCCACGTGGCTCGATGTAGGCAGCCTGCTCGCTATTGCGGCTTGAGCAGCCCCTTGGCCGCGAGGTCGCCGATGCTCGCCTCCTCCGTCTTCATGAAGGCGACGAACGCGTCGGGCGTCGAGGGTCGCACGGTGGCGCCAAGCTCGACCAGCTTCTGGCGCACCGCGGCCTCGCCGAGCGCGCTGACGACGGCGCCGTTGAGGGCGACAACCAGCCGCCTGGGCGTGTCGGCACGCACATAGACGCCGAGCGTCGTGCCGCCGTCGAACGGCTTGGCGCCGACCTCGGCCAGCGTCGGCACGTTGGGCAGCTCGGGCACGCGCTTCTCGCCGACCACGACCAGCGCCCGGAGCCGACCCGACTGCAGGTGCGGCAGCGAGGAGCTGAGCTGGTCGACATAGGCGTCGATCTGGCCGGCGAGCACGTCGTTCAGCCCGACGCCCGAGCCGCGATACGGCACGATATTGAAAGAGACATTCTCGTTCTCCTGCAGGCGCAGGATGTCCGTGTGGTTGGGCGTGCCGTTGCCAGCGTGGCCGACGCTGATCGTGCCGGGCTTCGCTTTGGCCGCGGCCAGCAGCGCCGCCCAGTCGGCGAAACGGCTGTTGGCCGGCACCACGACGATCATCGGCACGGTGCTCAGCATGCTGACTGGTGCGAAGTCCGGCACCATCGAGGCCCGCCCCGCCATCAGCGCCGAGACATAGAGGGAGCCGAAGGCCGCGATCACCATGGTATAGCCGTCGGCTGGCGCCTGCAGCGCCAGGTCCTGGCCGACAACGCCACCGCCACCAGGCCGGTTGTCGACGATGATCGGCTGGCCGAGCTTGCGCGACATGCCCTCACCCACGATGCGGGCGGTGACATCCGCGTTGCCGCCAGCGGCATAGGGAACGATGAAACGAATCGGCTTGGAGGGATAATTGTCTGCCCGCGCTGTTCCGACAATCGACGCTGTTGCCGCTCCGAGACCACTCAAGAGAATCGACCGACGCTGTACGCTTACCATGTTCCTCCACTCCACTCCGCCGTTACACCCCGGGGCTGCTTCCCGGCGGACGTACCATCGGTGAGTCGAGGAGGAGGCGCCAACGCAATCCGCAAAAGCTTCCGCCAACCGGAAGCCTGCGGTGGAACGACGCTTTGCGTTCAGATGGTCTACGGCTCGAGGATCAGGCCGTCGTAGATATCGTGGGCATCGATCGCTTTCGCGACCGAGCGGGCGAGCACGCGGCGCGCCACCGTCTCCCGCCCCGGCACGCAGGGGATGAGGCCCGACTCGTTGTCGGGAGTCTCCGGCTCGGTCATCAAGGCCATGCTGGCGTTCCGCGGGCTCATGCGCACTTCATCCCAGGCCGTGTCTTCCGTTTTCCCGCTGGTGCGCAACAGCCAATAGCGGACCAGATCCGCCTGCCACGACCCGACCTCTGGATCCATCGACTCGAGCTTCGCCTGCCAATCCGACCGTGGCCGATAGCGGGGCGGCTTGAACGATGGCTCGACGGCCGCCGCCGACACAGCGATCGCCGGCTCCTCGGTCAGGACCGTATCGGCGTCCGGAGCGGCAGACTTCGCCAGCGAGCGGGCAAACACGCGGCTGGCGATCTCTGGCGGCACGAGGCCCGCATCGTTGGTCGGTCTCGGAGCCTGCGTCGCCAGTGCCTTGCGGGCATTCTCCTGGTCCATCCCGAGCTTGATCCAGGCGTCATTGAGCGACAGCTTCCTGAAGTTGGTGCTCAAGTCCCCCGTCGTCCGCCACTCCCAATACTTGAGGATATCGAGCTGCCACGAATTAACGGGAGGCCCCATGGTCGGCAGCTTCTCCTTCCAATCGGCGCGTGGCGCATAGCGTGGCGGGCTGTACGGCATGGGCAAAGTCTCTGCTACTTGAAGTTGATAATCGACCAGATCATGCCATTTTGCAAGTTCCGATGTGAAGATTTATGAGAGCGGATGCGCGGCACGATCCATCATCTGGACCTCACGGTGCGCGATCCCTGGGCGTCGCGCGCGTTCTACGACGCGGTGCTGGGCTTCTTCGGCCACCGGCTGAGCAAGGAGGATGCGCGCGGCTTCGACTGGGAGCTCGTCGACAACCGAGGCCGGCTCATCAGCTCGATTGGCCTCATGCGCGCGACTGGCGAAGGCCTGTCGCGACACCATGACCGATACTCGCCGGGCCTGCACCACGTGGCCTGGCGGGCAGCCTCCCGCGCCGACGTCGACGCCTTGCACGCGCTGCTGCTGCGGATTGGGGCCACGGTGCTCGACCCGCCGGCGGAGTATCCGCACTATGGAGCCGGTTACTATGCCGTCTTCTTCGCCGACCCGGATGGGCTGAAGCTCGAGTTCGTGCATCAGCCGTAACGCCTGGCGCGGCCGCAGGCTCTTAGTCGACCTTCGCGCCCACGCGTTCGACGATCGACTTCCACTTCACGACCTCGCCGGGAAGCAACGCGCCGAATTCCGACGGTCCGAGAAACGCCACTTCGGCGCCGCCGCTTTCGAGCGCCTCCGTGAAGGCGGGATCCTGCACGGCGTTGGACAGTGTGGTCGCAATTATATTCACGACGCCCGGCGGCGTGCCGGCAGGCGCCACCAGGCCGAGCCATCCTTCGAGGGAGAAGCCCTTGGGCAGCGCCTCGAGCAGGGTCGGCACGTCAGGCAGCAAGCGAGAGCGCTTCGCCGCCGTGATGGCGAGTGCGCGCAAGGTGCCTTGCCGGACCTGCGTGTAGGCCGTCTCGAAGGTCGGGAAGCCGACCTGCACCTCGTTCGCCAGCAAGGCGCGCACGATCTCAGGCGCGCCCTTGTAGGGCACGTGCTGATAGTCGACGCCGGTGGCCAGGCGGAACGCTTCGGCGGCGAGATGCGCGGGGCTGCCCGATCCGCCGGAGGCGTAGTCGAGCTTTCCCGGCTTGGCCTTGGCCAGATCGACGAACTCCTTGACGGTCTTTGCCGGGCTCGAGGCCGGCACCACCATCATGGAGAAGCCGCGCACCAGCAGGCAGATCGGCGCGAAGTCCTTGACGAGGTCGTAGTTGACCTTGCCGTAGAGCGCCGGATTGATGGCATGGCTGTTGGCCATAAGCAGCAGGGTGTAGCCGTCCGGGGTGGCGCGCGCGGCCGTCTCGGCGCCGATATTGCCTGCCGCGCCCGGCTTGTTCTCCACCACGAACTGCTGGTGCAGGTCGGCGGTGAGGCGCTGCGCTATGCGGCGCGCCGTCGTGTCGGGCGTGCCGCCGGCGGTGAACGGCACGATGATGCGCACCGGCTTGTCGGGATACTGCGCCGACGCCGGCATCGCGAACGCGACCAGGCATGCGACCGAGAGCCAGCCCAGCAACCGCATCACGGTCACTGCGTCTGCGTGCCGTCGCCGATCAGCTCAGCCGGCACCGGCGTGTACATCTTCCTGGTTACCAGGTTGGCCATGACCTTCTCCGGCCCGCCGCGCGATTCGATCAGCCGTCGCTGGGCTTCATTGGCGCGCCGATCCACATCCTCGGGATCGAGGATGCCGCGCAGCACCTTCTCGAATGTCTTGACCACCTCGGCAAAGCGCGGATCGGCGGCGAGGTTGCTGCCCTCTTCCGGATCCGCTTCCAGATCGAACAGCTCGGGCGCGTAGCCCACGTAATGGATGTACTTGTAGCGGCCCTTGCGGATCATGTAGGACGCCGACGGCGCGCCGGCCGCATGGTATTCGCTGAAGGCAATACGCTCCCCGTTATCCGGCGTCGTGGCGATGTCGATCAGCGACTGGCTGTGGGAATCGCATGACTTGTAGGCCAGCCCGGCCGAATGGAGGATCGTGGCATGGGCATCGGCCAAGGTGACCGGCGTGCCGCAGAGCTTGCCGGCGGGGATGTCCGGCCCGGCCACGATCAGCGGGATGCCGCCCGCCTCCTCGTAGTGGTTGGACTTGCCCCACAGCCCGCGCGCACCGACATTGTCGCCATGGTCGGAGGTGTAGAGGACGCGCGTATCCGCCGCCTGTCCGCTCGCCTCGAGGGCGGCCAGCACCCGGCCGACCTGCGCATCCATGAAGCTGCAGAGGCCGAGGTAGGCAGCAACCGCGACGCGCTGCCTGTGGCGGCCCGTCAAGCCGTTGGGATCGGGCGCGAAGTAATGATGGAACCAAGGATGCAGCTCGAACCCGGAGCCGGCGCCGAACTTGGGATCGGGGATGCTGTCGATGGGATAAAGGTTGAAATACTCCTCCGGCGCGATCAGCGGGTAGTGCGGCGTGACGAAGCTCACGAACAGCACCCATGGCCCGCCGCGTCGGCCCGCCTCGTCGAGCCAGCCGCAGGCGATGTCGGCGATGCGCTGGTCATAACGGGTGTACTCGCTCTCTCCCGGTCCGGCGTCGGCGGTGATGCTGGCGTTCTTGCGCGCCGGATGGACGAAATGCGGGAACTGCCGACGGATCGAGAGCTGAACCATGCCGACGCCGTCCTTGATATGCATGGGGACGTGCTGACGATCGAAGCCGACCGGATCCTCCTCCCGTCGATAGTGCAGCTTGCCGATCGAGTCGACGGGGATGCCGGCCTTCTGCAGCCGATGGCCCCAGCCTTCGACGCGGCCGTCGTAGGCGATCGAATTGTCCCAGTATTCGATCTCGTGCACGAAACGGCCGGTCGCGAAGCTCGCACGCGCCGGCACGCAGATCGGCGATGTGGTGTAGGCCTTGGTGAAGCGCGTGCCGCGCGCCGCCAGCGCATCCAGATGGGGCGTGCGGCACAACGGATGGCCGGCCGCACCCAGCATCTTGGGATTGTGCTCGTCCGACATGATGACGAGGGTGTTTTTGGGCTCCATGCTTCCACACCAGTTTGGTATTGAGCGTTCGTGTCCTCCATGCTGGCACGGATGCGCTGGCGAAGCGCAGCCTCCGCAAGGGAATGGCCCATAGCCTGCCGGCATGGGACAGCGCGGTCACACCTGAGATTTTCTCTGCCTCATGGCCGTTCGCGCGAACTGGGCGATACGCTTCACCATCGGCGACCGCCAGGTCGATTCCGCGGTCAGCATCCAGCACTCGTAGCGCGCCTCGGCCTGCAGCCGGAGCTCGACCAAGGTACCGTCGCGCAGCTCGGGTTCGAAGACGAACCTCGGACCACAAGCGACGAAATCCGAGTCCAGGGGGCGAGTCTTCACCAGCGCATAGTCGTCGGACACGAAGGCCTTGAGGTTGCGGGCGTCCCTCTCATCGAGGATGCCCAGCCAGCGCATGAAGCTCGGGACTCGGCCCACGCTTGCGATGGGATACTTGAGCAACATCGCCGGAGACACGGGAGCCCGTCGCAGGGCCGGATGTTGCGGCCGAACGACGGCAACGCGGCGATCGTCGCAGATCTTGACGCGGATGAAATCCGAGAACTCGTCCGCGACCTCGTAGTAGCAGAAGACGACGTCGAGGCGGCCGCTGCGCAGCGAGCGCAAAAGGCCCGGGATATCGTCGTAGCGCGTCTCCAGCTGCAGACCGGGAAAGGTCGCGGTGACCTGGCGGATCACCTCAGGCAGAAGCTTGAAACGCGTTGCCGGACCGACGCCGATCCGCAGCCGACCAGCCTCGCCGCGCGCGATCTCCTCGAGCTTCTGGTTGAGTGCCGCCACGCCGGCAAGCACCTGGGCTGCGTGCTCGGCCGCCACCTGCCCATACGCGGTGGGCCGGGCGTTGCCGCCGCTGCGATCGAACAACTTGAGACGCAGCTTTCTTTCCAGCCGCGCAATGCTCTTGCTGAGAGTGGGCTGCGAGACTCCCAGGCGCTTGGCGGCCCCGCTGAAGCTTCCGGCATTGCATACAGCGACGATATGCTCGAGTTGCTTCAGCTCCATGCGGAATCATAGCACGCTTCAGGCTGCTCCCAAGCTGAGCCAGATCAGTACCAGCAGGCTGGTCACCGCACCGTTCAACCCCATCGCGATGCCGGCAAACGTGCCGGCGATCTCGCTGACCTGGAAAGCGCGCGCCGTGCCGATGCCATGTGAGGCCACGCCCGCCGCAAGGCCGCGCGCGGCGTAATTCTTGATCCTGAGCGCATTCATCAGCGGCGTTACGATGATCGCCCCGGTGATGCCGGCCAGGATGACCAGCACGGCGGTGAGCGACGGCAGGCCGCCCAGGCTTCGCGAGAGCTCCATGGCGATCGGCGCGGTCGTCGACTTGGGCGCGATCGAGGCCACAATCTCGGTCGGCGCCTGGAACAGCAGGAGGATGACCACCGCGCTTGCCGCCGCGCAGAGCGAGCCCGCCACCAGCGCGACGGTGATCGGCAGCAGCGAGCGGCGGACCAGCGCCAGGTTGCGGTAGAGCGGAACCGCCAGCGCGACTGTGGTCGGTCCCAGCAGGAAGTGCACGAACTGGGCGCCGGCGAAGTACTGGTCGTAGCTCGTGCCGGTCAGGAGCAGGACGGGCACGATCAGCACCGTGGCGAGCAGCACCGTGTTGACCCAGGGCGTGCGGCCCAGCCGCTCGAAGATCCCGACCGCAACAACGTAGGCGAACACGGTCAGCGTCAACCACAAGAGCGGCGAGGCCGCCAAATAGACCCAGACCCCGCTCATTTCCGATCGGCCTTCACGAGCCGCTCGACGGCCAGGAAGGTGAAGACCGTGACCAGGAGCGTCAGTACCGTCGAGCCGACCACGGCCAGCACGAGCTGCGGTCCCCATTGAGCCAGGATCGGAAAGTACTGTACGACGCCCACGGCCGCGGGGATGAACAGGAGCGACAGCATGCCCAGCAGGCTGGACGAGACCGTCGCCAGGTCGGGCTCCATCCGCCCGCGCAGGCAGAGCACCCCGAACAGCAGCAGCATGCCGGCTACCGGTCCGGGGAAGACGATTTCCGGCACGATCACGCGTGCGCCGCGCGTCAGCAGCTCGCCGGCCAGCTGGCAGAGCGCCAACACGGCGAGCGCCCGCAGGATGCCGGTGGGCGTGATCGACGGCGCCGCTTGGTCGACTGAAGTCATGGTCACTCCGCAAACAGTCTCAAATCTGCATCAGGCCGGACCGCGGGCCTCCAGGCCCCGCCTTTTTCCATCGGACCCCCTCGTGTCCCAGACGCCCCATGAGCGGACCTGGAGGTCCGCGCTCCGGCAAGAGGCTAAAGCTTCAGTAGCCAGGCCTCGACACTGCCCTTGCCTTTGACCTCGATGGCGCCGCGTGGCTCGAACACGAACTCGTCCTTGAGCGTCTCGTAGACGGCGCGCGTCACCTGGATGGTGTCGGGAATGCCGCCCGATTCCATGCGGCTCGCCAGGTTCACCGTGTCGCCCCAGAGATCGTAGATGTACTTGCTCTTGCCGATGACGCCCGCCACGACGGGCCCGCTGTTGATGCCGACCCTGAGCTTCATCGAGACATGGTGCTCCATCGCGTGCTCGCGCGTGATGTGAACCATGCGGATCGCCATGCGCACCATGCGCGCGGCATGGTCGGGCACCGGCACCGGCAGACCGCACACCGCCATGTAGGCGTCGCCCACGGTCTTGATCTTCTCGATGCCGAGCTCGCGGGCGGCGTCGTCGAAGCGGGTGAACAGGCCGTTCAGCAGGATCACGACATCGGCCGGCGGCATCTCCGACGACATGGCGGTGAAGCCCACGATGTCGGCGAAGGCCACCGTGACCTCGGCGAAGCCATCGGCAATGCGCTGCTCGCCGCCGCGCAGGCGGTTGGCGATCGGCGCCGGCAGCACGTTCAGCAGCAGCTCCTCGTTCTCGCGGTTCTTGTTCTCGATGACGATGTTCTTTTCGCGCAGCTCGTCGACCATGCCGTTGAACGCCGCGCACAAGGCGCCGATCTCGTCGTGTGTCCGCACGGGCACCTTGGCGCCATAGTCGCCCTTGGCGAAGCGAGTCACGCCGGCTGTGAGCTCGCGCAGCGGGCCGAGCAGCGCGCGAGAGAGCCAGGCACCGGTCACGATCACCACCACAAGGGCGATGCCGCCGACGATGATCAGCTGGTTGCGCAGCCTGTCTATGGGCGCGAACGCCTCGACCGTGTCGACCTTGGCGACCAGGCCCCATCGCGTGCCCGGAATGGCAAGCGGGCCCCATGACGCCAGGATGGGGATGCCGCGGTAGCTGATGATCTCTCCCGTGCCTTCGGCGCCGGCGAGAGCGGCCCGTGTCGCCTCGGTATCGATGCGCTGGTGCAGCACCGGCGAGCCATAGCGACGGATGGCGTCGATCTCCTCCTGCGATACGCCCACCTGCTTCAGCTCGGCAAAGTACTTCGCCTGGTTTTCGTAGAAAGTCCGCGGCGAGGAGCGCACGAGCTTGTCCGGACCGACGAGATAGACGTCGCCGGTAGCGCCGAAGCCGTCCTGCCTCCATTGGCGATCGCCAGTGACGACATTGTCGATCTCCTCGATCGACAGCTGCGCGATCAGGACGCCGATGACGACGCCCTGGTCGATCACCGGCACGGCCATGAACGCCTGCGGCTCAAACACGGAGGGGGGATAGGGCGCGAAGTCCTCGAAGCACACCGCGGCCTTGTCGGCCGCGATGGAGCAACGGGCGACGGCGGCGGCGATCCTCGTGGAACGATAGGGACCGACGCGCACCGACGTGATGAAGTCGACCTCCTTCTGGACGCCATAGACTAGGCGACCCGAGCGCGGGTCAGCCAGGTTGAAGTCGGCGAAGCCGAAGGCGGTGGCGGCGCCGCGCAGCAACGGGTGGTAGATCGCGTGGTCGCGGCTGTAGGCGCTGCCGTCGCCGGGGTCGTCCAGGAGCTCGCGCAACGCAGCCGGATGCGGGTTGGCCACGATATAGTGGTACTGGAGATAGGTGGCGGCTGGCCCGCTTGGCAGGTAGTCGTCGACGCTCACCTCCTTGTTCAGGAGGCGGCGCATCTCGGGCATGAAGTTGGCTTCGTACCAGTCCTTGAGCTTGTTATGCAGCTCGGCCGGCATCTCGGCCCTGTCGAGCTCGTCCACCGCGACCCTGAATTGCCGAGCCGCCTCGACCACCATCTTCGAGGTGGCGAGCTGGGTCACCTGCGTGCGGATGGTCCGGAAGTAGGTCTCGATCTGGCGCGCCTTGCTTTTGCGGATGATCGTCAGCTCGCCATAGATCCGTTCCCGCAAGGTTTCGCGGGCCTGCCAATAGCCCAGCACGCTCGTCACCAGGACGGCGACCGCCCCCAGCAGAAGCAGGATGGCGAAGAGCTTGACCGCCAGGCCCCAGCGCACGGGACGGGTTACGGCGGTTGTATCGGCAGGCGGCATGACAGCCTTCTACATGACATTGCCGCAGCCGAACATATGGCCCTCGGGCCGGCCCGGTATAGTTTTTGCCGCGACGTCACCGTCAGCACCCGCAATCGATCATCGGGAGGATCTCATGCTCACCATCACGGCCATCATCCGCGCCAGGAAGGGCCACGAAGACACCATGCGGCAGGCCTTGCTGGACGTGGCCGAGAACGTGCGCCTGATCGAGCCGGGCACGATCGGCTTTTACATTTCCCAGGATCTCGCCAATCCCGGCGTCTTCACCACCTACGAACGCTTTGCCGATCAGGCGGCCATGGATCGCCACAACGGCTCGCCCGTCGTGGCGCGCTTCTTCGGCATTGCGAAGCCGATCCTGGACGGCGACGTCATCCTGGTGACGTCGACGGAGATTTCGGCCAAGGGCTGAGGCTCACGCGGAACCCCTCTTCGGGCTGCGGCGGAAAGAAATATTGGGTCACGCCACGGAACATCTCGTCGGTGACGTGCCCCCAATAGATGCCCGACGGCTTCTCGTCGTTGCGGCGATGGATGTTGGCGAGGCAGTGAAAGTCGCTGGCTTCGATCATGTGCAGGACATGGTCCGCCTTGGCCGCCTCGAAGAGGGTGCGCACCCACTGCCGGCTCTTGATCGTGTTGCCGCCAAAGTCGAAGACGACGGAAACCCCTAACCGCAGCAGGTCGGTGGCCAGCGGCCCGATCAGGCTGCGACATCTCGCGGATGCGTTTACGAAGTCGTCCAGCGACCGGATCTCGAAGCCGAGTGTGCAGATCCACTCGTCCTCGCAGAATACGACGGCCGGCAGCGTTCGCCCCAGCTCACGGGCCAGCGTCGTCTTGCCCGCCCCTGCTTTCCCGCAAATGAAATGCAGCGTGGCCATGGGCGAAGTTTCGCACGAACCCCGAGCCGGCGACTACGCCCAGACCCACAGCCGGCCGTCGTGCAGCTCGGGCGTGCAGGCGGCTGCTAGCGCAGGCCGAAAAGCAGACCAACAGGACGGGCCTGCTCTGCCGCAGCGCTCGCCCGCATCGCCAGCTCGGCCTCGACGAACCGGACGGCGTCGCCGACGGTCGTGAACCGGGTCGCCACCGGGTTCGGAATCTCGATGTCGAACTTCTCTTCGCACGACATCACGATCTCGACGAGATCGAGGCTGTCGGCTCCCAAGTCTTCCAGCCGAGTGCCATCCGTCAGTCGCGCTTCCTCAACTCCGAGGTGGAAGACGAGGATGTCCCTGATCTCCGCAGCGATGTCAGTCATAGTGCGTACCCCAAGCAGGCGTTGCAGGCCGAACTGAACGCAACCTTCATGCCGTTTGTGCCGACCGTATGGCATTCGAAAGGAAACGCAGCGTATGCATGAGGAGCGTGACCTTCTTGCCACACAGGCGGCCGCCAGCACTCTCCGTACGCGCTACCAAGCCGGAGTTCTGTGGCGAATGTCACGAAGGCGCATGTCGATCATGATATGCATCCCGGCAAATCTACTGCCGATGCAAACGCGAGCTTCGTGCCGCTCGTTGCCACTCGCAGGCAATGCGTCCCAAAGAGTCGCAGGATGCGCCGGCCGTGACCTTGCTGCGACTGCCCAAGTCCTGCCGTGTTCGCCGCCCAGCGCCGACCGCAGCTGCCCGACATCGCGACTTCAGCAGCCAGGCCTCGACCCTGCCTTGGCTCTTGACCTCGATGACGTAGCGCAGCTCGGGCGCCGCCCTGTTCCGTTCACTGCCGAGAACCACCACCGCGATCAATTAACGGGGAATGAGCGGAGCCATCGCTCTGTCGGCCGCATGCTCGCTCTCGGCCAATCCCGCCGCCACGCCGGCCCGGTCCCTGTCGTTGCGGTTCTGGCTGAGCTTGCGCTTGCCGTCGAGACGCGTGATCGGCAGGCGCAGGCCAATGATGCCGCGCAACTGCGCGCGGATGAAGGCTTCCGGCGCATCGGTCACCGCCCAGGGCTCCGCCCGTCCGCCTTCGTGCAGATCGGTCAGCCGGCTCACGACAGCGAGCAGGCGGTCGGGCTCGTCGAAGAACTCGATCGGGCCGTAAGCGTGCACGGTCACGTAGTTCCAGGTCGGCACGACAAGGCCGGTCTCCTGCTTGGTCGCGTACCATGAGGGCGTGATGTAAGCGTCCGGCCCCATGAAGATGGCCATTGCCTCGGCTGTCGGCGCGGCCCGCCCTTGCGGATTGGCGCGCGCCAGGTGCCCGTACAGCACGCCCTTGTCCCCCTCAGCCTCGGCGAGGAAGAGCGGCAGTGGGCTCTCGAGCAGGCCATCGGCGGTCGCGGTGACGACATTGGCCAGCCGCGCCGCCCGCATGGTCGCATGCAGGCTGGCGAGATCATCATCGCGGAAGGCGGATGGTAGATACATCGAGACTCTCCTTGCTTGAAGCGAAGGAAAGCACGACAACTGGTCTGCTAGAATATCCAGTTTTGTAGAATCAACATGGGCCAGTTCTCTGCTCGCAAGATCTGCGACATGCTGAAGAGCCAGATCATGGGCGGTGTCTATGCCACCGCCCCGCTGGCTTCGACGCGGGCCCTGGCCGCCGAGCTGGGCGTGTCGCGCGCGACCGTGACCGCCGCCTATGAGCAGCTCGCTGCCGAAGGCTTCCTTGAAACGCGGCAAGGAGCGAAGGCCCGTGTGGCGCCGACCCTGGCGACAAGCCGCTCGCGCGCGGAGCGGCGCCGGCGACGTACCTCGCCGGGGGTCCTATCCAGATACGGGCACCGCATTGCCGAGCTGCCGGCGCCGGCACAGCCGTTGCCTGACCCTCTCGCCGCAGACTTCCGCTATGGCGACCTTCCCACTGCGGATTTTCCCGTGCTCGCCTGGAAACGCGCCTTGAACGCCGCGATGCTGCGCCGTCCGCCGCGCCTGCGCTACGGCGACCCCGGTGGTTCGTCCATGTTGCGCACTGCGCTGCAGGGCTACCTCTGGCGGGCACGAAACCTGCGCTGTGAGGCCGACCAGATCATCGTGGTCAACGGCTCGCAGCAAGGGCTGGACCTTTGCACTCGCCTGCTCCTCGACCCTGGCGACCGCGCCGTCGTCGAGGACCCTTGCTATGCCGTGGCGCGCGAAGCGCTGATCGCCGCGGGTGCTACCGTCGTTCCCGTCGACGTGGGCGCGGACGGATTGCGTACGGATCGATTGGCCGCCATCAACGACGCGCGGCTTGCCTATGTAACGCCCTCCCATCAATTTCCGTTGGGCAGCGTCATGTCGATGGGGCGGCGCCTGGCGCTGCTCGCGTGGGCGCACCGCACGGGTGCCTATGTCATCGAGGACGACTACGACGGCGAATATCGCTACGACATCAACCCGATCCAGCCCCTGCAAGCTCTCGCCGATGCCGACAACGTCATCTATCTCGGCACGCTCTCAAAGACGCTCTCGCCCACGATCCGGCTCGGCTACCTGATCGTCCCGGCCGGCTTGTGCGCGCTTTTCACCAAGACAAAGCGACTGGTCGACCGCCATTCGCCCACCTTGGAGCAGGAAGCATTGGCCCACCTCATCATGAGCGGCGCCTACGAGCGCCATGTCCGCAGGGTTCGCCGGCGCAACGCCGCGCGGCGGGCGGCGCTCCTGGAAGCGCTTTCGAGCAGGCTCGGCGATCGCGTGACCGTCGCCGGAGCCGACGCAGGTCTTCACGTCGTCGTCTGGTTCAATGACATCCGTCGGCGGATGGAGCAGGACCTTATCACAAGAGCACAGGCGGCAGGGCTCGGCCTCTATCCCATCACACCGCTGTACAGTACTCCGGCAGCAACGCATCGGCCGGATCGGGCCGGCCTGATCGTGGGCTACGCCAGCCTGAACGAGCGCCAGATCGCGCTCGGCGTGAGCCGATTGGCAAGCTTGGTTGAAAGGGAGCAAACATGAAGGTCAATCTCAACGCGGACATCGGCGAAGGCTTCGGCGCCTACGACATCGGCAACGATGCCGATCTGATGACGGTCATCCGCTCGGCAAGCGTCGCCTGCGGCTTCCACGCCGGCGATGCCAACACGATGCATCGCCTGGCGACGCTGGCAAAGAGCAACGACGTCAGCCTGGGTGTCCATCCGGGTTTCAACGATCTCTGGGGCTTCGGCCGTCGCAGGATCGAGATGGATCCCCAGGATCTCGAGCTGATGGTCGCCTACCAGATCGGTGCTCTGCAGGCGATGGCGCGCTATGTCGGCCTGCCGGTGACGCATCTGAAGCCGCATGGCGCCTTGAACAACATGGCCGCCGTGCGCGAAGACTATGCGCTGGCGATCGGACGAGCAATCCAGACGGTCGATCCCGACATCATCTATGTCGCTCTTGGCGGTTCGCAAATGGAAAAGGCTGCCCGCACACTGGGACTGAGGCTCGCGCGCGAAGGTTTCGCCGACCGCCATTACGAGGACGATGGAAACCTCAGCCCGCGCTCGATCCCGGGCACGGTCTTCAAGGATCCTGACAAGGCGCTGGCACAATGTCTCAGCATGGTGAAGGACCGCTGCCTCACCTCGCGCCAAGGCAATCGCGTGGCTGTCGAGGTCGAGACGATCTGCGTCCATGGCGACGAGCCGACAGCCGTGGCGCTGGCACGCCATGTGCGTCAAGGTCTCGAGGCAGCGGGGTGCCGCATCGTCACCATCCCGGAAATGCTGAACTGACCTTCTCGACTGGAGAGCCGTGATGGCTGCATTGATTCGAACTCTGTCCGCCCTGGGCCTGCTGCTCGCGACATCGGTCGCCGCATGGGCGCAGTATCCCGACCGGCCGATCACCATCACCGTGGGTTTCGCGCCCGGTGGCACCAGCGACGTCGCCGCCCGCATCGTGGGCGAACGGCTGACGAAATCTCTGGGCGTTGCCGTCGTTGTCGACAACAAGCCCGGTGCCGGTGGATCGATCGCAGCAGCAGCCACCGCCGCCGCGACGCCCGACGGCTACCGCATCATGCTGTCCGATCCCGGTGCTTTCGCCATCAATCCGATCATGCAGCCGCAGAACGCGAAGTATGATCCGCTCAGCGACTTCACGCCGATTGCGCTGGTCGGCCAATCGCCGCTGATCCTGGTCGTGCCGGCGAGCAAGCCATTCATGACGGTCGCGGAGCTCGATAATTATCTGAAAGCCAACGCCAGCCGCGCCACATATGCGTCCTCTGGCCCCGCGGGCATCACCCAGTTCGGCGCCGAGGTCTACCTGAAGCGCGCCGGCGACCTCTCGGCCACCCACGTGCCCTATCGCGGCGGCGCGCCGATGATGGAGGCGCTGGCCAAGGGCGAGGCCGATTTCGGCGTCGCCGTGCTCGCCTCGGCCGTGCCGCTGATCAGCGCCAGCGCTGTGCGACCGCTGGCGCTGGCGGCGCCCAGCGCAACAGCGCTTGTCGCCAAGGTGCCTCTGCTCGACCAGCTCGGCATGAAGAACACCACGATGACCTCGTGGGTCATCATGATCGGGCCGAAGGGCATGCCCGCCGAGATCGTCTTGCGTCTCAATGCGGCGATCAACGAGGCCATCGCCGAACCCGACGTAAAGGAGCGGCTGCTGAAAGCCGGCATCGAGACCTATGCGCCGGCGACACCTGCTCAGACCGGCGCCTATCTCAAGCAGGACGTCGAGCGCTATCGCTCCTTCCAGAGCGAGCTCGGCGACCGCCTCACGCGGTGATCACCGGACCTCGTTGATGTAGCAATACCCGCCGGTCGCGGCGCGGTGAGTGCCGAGTAGAACGGGTGCACCCGCCTGGTCGTAGGCGACCTCGTCGATCAGGAGCAGCGGCGCCGGCGGCTTGAGCTTCAGCAGGCTGAGATCGTCGGGGTCGGCTAACGTCGCGGTGAGCTGCTCGCGCACCGCGGAGATGCGAACGCCGTAGCGCTCCACGAGGTAGAGGAAAAGGAGCTCCGGGACGCGGTTGGGCATGGTCGGAAAGCCCGGGACGAGGGCGGCGGGCAGCGAGAAACTGTCGCGCATGATGGGCTTGCCGCCGACAAGGCGAAGACGATTCAGCCGCAGGACCTGGGCTCCACGGTCTAGCCTCAGGCCTGCGCACTCCATCTCGTTTGCCACAGCAACTCCGACAGACAAGACCTTGGCAGTCGAGCGGACCAGCCCTCCGTCCCTGTCGTGCAGCCGGAAATACTGGAAGAAGAAGCGCAGGCTGTGATGCGGCGTGCGACCGGTGACGACCGTCCCGGTCTTGCGCCGACGGCTCAGCATGCCCTCGGTCGTGAGGTCGGTCAGGGCGCGGCGGACGGTGCCGACGGCCACGCCGAACATCGCCGCCAGCGCCACCTCGCTCGGCAAGACCGTGCCCGGCAGCCATTCACCGGCCAGAATCGCCTCAGACACGCGCCGCTTGACGATCTCGTGCAGGGGCGCACCGGCCGCCTCCGTCAGGCGCGCGAATGCCCGGCCGGTCCCGAGGACCGACCTCGCTGGCGCTTTGTCGTTGACTCGCACGCGTTGACTCATTTCAATTACTATAAAGTTTATAGAAAATGACTTTCGTGACAACACCGTTTGTTCGGTCCGACCGCGCGCCAGGCACGCCTCTCGCGCCGGCACTGGCGGCGATCGCGCACGATGCGGACAGCGCCGTGGACGATCTCGCCCGCATGATCGCCATCGACACATCGTTTCCGCCGGGCGCCGGCTACGCTGCCTTCGCCGATCTCATGCAGACGCTCACCGCATCCCTAGGCTTTGACTATCGGCGCGTATGCGTGCCCGAAGCACTATGGCGCGTGCGCGAAAGTTCCACGATCGGTCCGCGCCTCAACCTTGTCGCGCAGCGCCGCACCGGAAAGCCGGTCTGCGGCCTCTATTTCCACGTCGACACGGTGCCAGCCGCGCCGGGATGGCGACGCGATCCTCTGTGCCTGACGCGGGACGGCGATCGCCTCTACGGCCTGGGTGCGGCCGACATGAAGGGCACGATCGCTGCCGTCTTGCTGGCGCTGCGCGCCGCCGCAGTCTGTAGCGTCGAGCTGGCCTACGACCCGATGCTGCTGTTCTGCACCGACGAGGAAGGCGGCCTCTACCCCGGCGTCCGCTATCTGGCGGAGCAAGGGATGCTCGAAGGCCACATCATCAATTTCAACGGCAGCGCGGCGCCGCGCATCTGGGCAGGCTGCTTTGGCATGTTCAACCTGCTGATTCGCCTGCGCGGCGAGACCGTGCATGCTGGAGACGGCAACCGCTCAGGCGCCGGCGTCAACGCGATCGAGCAGGCGCTGCCGCTTCTCGACGCGTTGCAGGCTCTGAAGCCCATCATTGCTCGGCGGCAATCGGCCCTGCCGCCGCCTCCACACGCACGCGGCCCGCTCACCGCCCAGCTCAGCATCGTCAGCGCCCACGGCGGCGGCAGCGGCGGGCAGATCCCTGCCCTGTTCGAGATCGTTGTCAATCGCCGCTATCCGCCCGAGGAGAGATTCGAGGACGCATTGGCCGAGATCGAGAATGTTCTCCGGGCCGCGGTGCCGGCCGGTAGTGGCCTCACGGTCGAGACCCATCTGATCGGCCACCTGATTCCAACCGAGGATCCCACGGGGCCACACTGGCCGCGCTGGCAGCTGGCCTTGGCTCTGGGCTTCGGCTACGCGCCCGACTCCTTCAGAAAGTGGGGGGCGGCGAGTTGCTCGGACTTCGGTTACGTCCAGCGCACCGGCATGCGCGAGGTGTTGCTGGGCGGGCTGGGTCGGCCCGAGCGCAACATCCATGGTCCCGACGAGCACACGACCGTCGGCGACGTTGTCGCGCTGGCGCAGAGCGTGCTTGCCTATCTCGCGGCCGACTTCGCGGCCGATCTCAATCCCGACAGGAGCTTCGCATGACCCAGCTGACACGCCGCCTGCTCCTGGCCGCTACGGGCGGCCTGGCCCTTGGCGCCACAACATCCTTCGGATCTGCCACGGCCGCACCGCGGCGCGGCGGGACGCTGCGGGTCAGCGTCGACCAGGCGGTATCCAAGCTCAACCCGCTGTTGACGCGGGTCAACCCCGAATACCTCGTGGCCGAGCTGCTCTATTCCGCCCTGACCCGGCTCAAGCACGACATGACAGCGGAGCCCGACTTGGCGGAGTCGTGGTCGACCTCCCCCGACCTCACCGAATGGACATTCGCGCTGCGCAAGGGTGTGACCTTTCACGACGGCAGCCCCTGCACGTCGGCCGATGTTGTCGCCACCTTCACCGCCATCCTCGATCCCAGGACCGGCTCGCCGGCGCGACAATACATCGGGCCGGTCGCCAAGGTGTCGGCAAAGGATGAGACGACTGTCGTCTTCACGCTGTCGACACCCTACGCCGATATGCCGGTGATGCTGGCCAACACCTGCGCCAAGATCGTGCCGGCGGCGATCGTCAACGCCGGCCTGGCGCGGCTCGATCGCGAGGCCGTCGGCACCGGCCCTTTCAAGCTCGTGTCGTTCGAGCCCGAGCGGCAGGTCGTGGTGACGCGCAACGACGCCTACTACGACAAGGACCGGCCCTATCTCGGCCGGGTCGAGGTCGCCGTCTTTCCCGATCCAACGGCCGAGGGGTCGGCCCTGATCGCGGGCGACACGGATCTCATGCTGTCGGTGCAGCCGACCGAGTTCGCACGCCTGGAGAAGGCCGGCGTCGTTCAGGCCCTGCGTGTGCCGTCCGGCCAGTTCTGCAACGTCAACATGGGCTGCGACCAGAAGCCGTTCAACGACGCGCGCGTACGCCAGGCGCTGGCGCTCTGCGTCGATCGGCCGGCGATGGTCGACCTGGTGGCCGAGGGCTACGGTACGCCGGGCAACGACACGCCGATCAACTCAGCCTACCATTTCTACAGTGAGATCCCCCTCAAGAAGCCCGACATTGCCCGCGCCAAAGCGCTGCTGGCCGAAGCAGGCTACCCCAAGGGCCTGACCGCAACACTGATCGCGTCGGACCGCCCCGCTACCCGCACGCAGCTTGGTGTGGCGCTGCGCGAGATGGCCAAGCCGGCCGGCTTCACCATCGACGTGCAGACCATGCCGCATGCGACCTACCTCGACCAGGTGTGGAAGAAAGGACCGTTTTATGTCGGCTTCTACAACATGCAGCCGACGGCCGATGCGATCTTCAGCCTGCTCTATACCTCCAACGCCGCCTGGAACGAGACGCGCTGGAACAACGCCGCCTTCGACAAGGTCGTGACCGAGGCGCGCGGCACGATCGACGAAGGCAAGCGCCGCGAGCTCTACACCGAGGCGCAGCGCCTGATGAACGCCGACGTGCCGTCGATCATCCCGGTGTTCTTCGACCTGCTCGCGGCGCAACGCAAATGGGTCGAAGGCTATCGCCTGCATCCGCGCGGCGCCGTCTTCCGCCTCGACCATGTCTCACTCGGCGACAGCGCGCCGCGGCGTGGCTGAGGCAGCGAGCGCGCCTTGTCGCCGAGCTATCTGGTCAAGCGGCTGGCGCTGATCGTCTACACGCTCCTCGTCGTCTCCCTGGTGGTGTTCGCCATCACGCAGGTGTTGCCGGCCGACGCGGCCACCATGCTGCTGGGCGAGAATGCAACAGCGGACGCGCTGGCGGCGATCCGCGAGAAGCTGGGGCTCGATCAGCCGGTCTGGCTACAGTACGGACGCTGGCTGGGCGCAGTCCTGCAGGGCGACTTCGGCACCTCGCTACGCACAGGTCAACCGGTCGCGCCGGCCTTGCTCGAGGCGCTCAGTCGCTCGCTCCTCCTGGCGGTGCTCGCGATCGGCCTGATGCTGATGCTCGCCCTGCCGCTTGGCATCGTCGCGGCATTGCGGCGCGGAAAGTTGGCAGACCTCGTTGTCAGCATCCTCTCCTATGTCGGCGTGTCCCTGCCCGAGTTCGTGACCGCGACGCTGGTCGTGCTGGTCCTGGCCGACTGGCTGAAGCTGCTGCCGGCGACCGGTTATGTGCCGTTGACAGAGAATTTGTGGGACGGGCTGGCGCATCTCGCGTTGCCGGTGCTGACCGTTTCAGTGATCCTGATCGCCCATGTCTCGCGCATGGTCCGCTCCGAGCTCGTCGATGTCCTGCACACCGACTATGTGCGTGCCGCCCGGCTGAAGGGCCTTTCGAACCGGGCCGTGCTGTTCCGTCACGCGCTGCGCAACGCCCTCCTGCCGACCATCACCATCGTGGCGCTCGATGTCGGCTACCTCCTGGGCGGCATCATCGTCGTCGAGGAGATCTTTGCGCTGCCGGGGCTGGGCCGACAGCTGATCGTCGCCATCCAGGCACGCGACCTGCCGTCCATCCAAGCCGGCGCGCTGATCATGGCGGCGACCTACTCGATCGTGAACTTTGCCGCCGACCTCGCCTACGCCTGGATCGACAAGAGGATCCAGTATGAGTGACCTCCTGCGGCGCCTGCTGCGCACGCCCCAGGGCGCGCTGGGCCTGGCGATCGTCGGCCTCATCGTGCTGGTCGCGCTTTTGGGGCCGTGGCTCGCCCCTTACGGCCCGGACACCATGGCGCCGCGCCTGCGCTATCGTCCGCCCGACGCGGCCTTCCTGCTCGGCACCGATCAGTACGGCCGCGACATCCTGAGCCGCCTGCTCGTCGGCGCACGGGCGACGGTGTTCCTGGCCTGCGTGGCGACGGCACTGGGCACGATGGCCGGCGCCTTGATCGGCACGACCTCGGCCTTTCTCGGCGGCCGCGCCGACGAGGCGATCATGCGCACCATCGACGCCATCATGTCGATCCCCAGCCTCCTGTTCGCGCTGCTGATCGTGAACCTCCTGGGCAAAAGCAGCTTCAGCGCCGTCATGGCAATCGGCATCGCCTTCACGCCGGGCATGGCGCGCGTGACGCGCAGCGTGGCGCTGGCCGTGCGCAAGCAGGACTACGTCAATGCCGCCGTGGCGCGCGGCGAGACCGGTGGCTACATCGTGCTGCGCGAGATGCTGCCCAACGTCGTAGCGCCGATCGTCGTCGAGATGACCATCCGCATCGCCTTTGCCGTGATGCTGTTCGCGACGCTGAGCTTCCTCGGCCTCGGCGCCCAGCCGCCCTCTTCAGAATGGGGCTTGATGGTGGCCGAGGCGCGCCGCTTCATGCATCTCAGCCCGTGGATGATCCTGTGGCCCTCCCTCGCCATTGCGCTGGTGGCGATCGGCTTCAACCTTTTGGGCGACGGACTGCGCGATGCCCTCAATCCCCGGACCTGAGACGACGATGAACGTGCTCCAGGTTCAAGGCTACAGCCTCGACTATGCGACGCGGAGCGGTTTCGTGCGCGCCCTCGATTCGATCGATCTCGCAATCGCCCGTGGCGAGGTCCTGGGCCTCGTCGGCGAGTCAGGATCGGGCAAGACCTCGCTGGCCTGGGCCATCATGCGTCATCTGCCGCCCCTGGCACGTGAAGCCGGATCGATCTCGCTTGCCGGCAAATCCCTGATCACGGCCAACGCCGCCGAGATCGGCACCATCCGTGGCCGGCGCATCGGCATGGTCTTCCAGGATCCCAGCACCTCGCTGAATCCGACCTTGGCGCTCGGCCAGCAGCTCGCCGAAGTGCTGGTGCGTCATCGTGGCCTCAGCCGACGGCAGGCCTGGGCCGAGGGCGAGGCGATGCTGGCGCGCGTCGGCCTCAAACAGCCGGCCGCGATGATGCATCGCTACCCGCACGAGGCGTCGGGCGGCGAGAAGCAGCGCGTTGTCATCGCCACCGCCTTCGCCTGCCAACCGGAATGCATCCTGTTCGACGAGCCGACCACCGCCCTCGATGTCGTCACCGCCCGGCAGATCCTCGACCTGTTCACCGAGCTCCAGGCCGAAACGTCGGTGGCCTCGCTCTATATCTCGCACGACCTCGCATTGGTCTCGCGCGTGGCCGATCGCGTGGCCGTTGTTCATCGCGGACGGCTCGTCGAGCAGGGCGCCGTCGACACGGTGTTCGGCGCGCCGCGCGAAGAGTACACACGCCGGCTGCTGGCCGCCGTGCCGCGACCGCACCACCGTCTGGTGACGGGCAATCCTCCAGCTGAGGCGCCACCGCTGGTCGAGGTCGACAGGCTCAACGTGCGGTACGCCGGGAGCACGCCACTCCAGCAGGCCAATCGGGACATCAGCCTGTCGGTCCGAGCCGGCGAAATCCTCGGTATCGTCGGCGAATCAGGCTCGGGCAAGTCGACGCTCGCTCGCGCGCTGACGGGCCTCAATCGCTTCGAAGGGATGTTGCGGTTCAGCAACCGTCGCATTGGCGGCCTGCGCGACATGGACCGCGCGTACCGGCGCGACGTGCAGATCGTGTTCCAGCATCCCGACTCCTCGCTCAATCCGCGGCAGCGCGTGCGCGAGATCCTGTCACGGCCGATCACGCTCTACGGTGGAGAGACGCGCATCGAAGGCCTGCTGGAACAAGTGCGCCTGCCGGTGTCTTTCGCCGACCGCTTTCCGCACCAGCTGTCCGGTGGGGAGAAGCAACGCGTGGCAATTGCGCGCGCCTTCGCCAGCCGGCCTCGGCTGGTCATCTGCGACGAGATCACGTCAGCGCTCGACGTGTCGGTCCAGGCCGCGGTCGTCGAGCTGTTGGTCGACCTGCAACGCCACCACGGCACAGCCTATCTTTTCATCACCCATGACATCAACCTGGTGCGCCAGCTCGCGCATCGCATCGCCGTAATGTATCGCGGCGAGCTGGTCGAGGTGATCAGCATCGACGATCTTGCCGCGACTGGACCGCGTCATCCCTATACGCGACTGCTCATGGACGCGGTCCCACCACCCCGGGAGTACGCTTCATGACCACGATCGACCGCAACGCGCTCCTCGCACGTCTCGATGAGAAGGCCTGCCTCGATTTCCTGTCGGCGATGGTGCGCCACAAGAGCTATTCGCAGACCGACGGAGAGCGGAAGCTTGCTGAGTTCATGGCGAGCAGCATGCGCACCCTGGGCCTCGAGGCTGAGCTGCAGCCGGTCGAAGGCACGCGCGCCAACGCCATCGGCCGGTGGCGCGGCACGGGCGGCGGCAAGAGCCTGTTGTTCAACGGCCATCTCGATACCAACCCGGTGACCGAGGGCTGGACGGTCGATCCGTGGGGCGGCCTGATCGACGACGAGTTCATCTACGGCATCGGCGTCTCCAACATGAAGTCGGGAGATGCGGCCTACTATTGCGCCGTCAAGACGCTGATCGATGCCGGCGTGCGGCTCAAGGGCGATGTCGTGCTGACCTTCGTCGTCGGCGAACTGCAGGGCGGCGTCGGCACGCTGGCGGCGATCCGGCGGGGCGTACGCGCCGACTATTTCATCAACAGCGAGCCCACCGACCTCAAGGCGCTCACCATGCATGCCGAGGCGGCCACCTTCATCATCGAGCTTGTCGGCAACACCCGTCATCTTTCCAAGCGTGAGGAGGCAGTGGATGCGCTGGTGGCCGCCTGCGATCTCGTCCCGCGGCTGAATGCGCTCACCTTCAGTGGCGCCAGGAGCGACGAGCACCGTTCCATCAATCGCTGCCATGTCGGCGTGGCGCACGCCGCCTTGGGCCGCGATCTTGCCGAATGGCGGCCGCCACAGGTCGCCGACTATGCGCGACTGAAGGGATCGGTGCGCTACGCGCCGGGCCAGACCGAAGCCCAAGCCTTCGCCGACCTCAGGGGCGTGCTCGACGATCTCGAACGGCGGTTCCCCGGCCTGAAGGCGACGCTCACGTCGGAGCGCGCCGAAGGCCGGCCGGCGATGCCGGCTTTCGAGGTCTCCCGCGACGCACGCATCGTCAAGACGCTCAATGCCGCCTATCAGACGGTGCGCGGCGAGTCCCAGCCGACCGGCGCCCTCGCTCCGCCCTGCTTCTACGGCACCGACGCCGGCCACTTCTATCGCGAGCTCGGCATGGAGGGCGTCGTGTGCGGACCGGGTGGCCGCTACAACACCATGCCGGACGAGCGCGTCGACATCGCCGACTATCTCGATATGGTCCGCATCTACATGCTGGTGATCCTCGACATCTGCGAGGCAGCGTGAGCGCAGATACGGTTGCTCACGACGCCTTTGGCGTCTCTCCCAGCGCGGAAAAGCCTGTGCATCCAAGCCGAACAGGTCGAGTACCCGCGCGACGGAATGCGTGACGATATCGTCGATCGTTTGTGGCTTGGCGTAAAATGCCGGAAGAGGTGGCGCGACGATACCGCCCATTTCAGTCACGGCCAGCATGCTTCTGAGGTGCCCGGCATGCAGCGGTGTCTCGCGAAACAGCAGCACCAGTCGCCGGCGTTCCTTGGGGCAGACATCCGCGGCCCGGGCAACCAGCGTCGATGTCATGCCATAGGCGATATCGCTCAGCGTCCACACCGAGCATGGCGCGATGATCATGGGCGCCGCGATGTCGCCCGGAGCATAGACCTTGTCGGCCAGCGCCCGAAGCTCGGCGGCAGAACGATCAGTCCCCAGGCATGTGTCTGATCGCCCGCCTTGGAGACCACGAGGTGACTCTCGACCTCCAGCGCCCGCAACGCTTCGAGCACACGAATGCCGTAGATGGTGCCGGAAGCCCGGATAGCGTGGTCCCTTGGGATTGAACAGCAGCAAATGCTGCGGTAGTCGCTGACTGCGACTGCGGGCGAGAGGTGCACAGGAATGCAAGGCGAGTACGACTTCATCATCGTGGGCGGTGGCTCGGCCGGCGCCGTGCTGGCGGCACGGCTGAGCGAGGATCCGACGATCCGTGTGCTGCTGCTCGAGGCGGGCCGCGACTTCCGCACCGCCGAGACGCCCGAGCACATCCGCATCCCCAACCCGCTGCGCGCCATCGCCGACGACGACTATCGCTGGCCCAAGCTGTTGGCTCGGCGCACCGAACGTCAGGAGCCGAAGCTGCTGTGGCGCGGACGGGCAATCGGCGGCAGCTCGACCATCAACGGCCAGATCGCGATCCGCGGGATTCCCGATGATTTCGAGGATTGGGCCGCCCTGGGCGGCAAGGGCTGGAGCTGGAGTGACGTCCTTCCCTACTTCCGCAAGCTCGAAGCGGACGTCGATTTCGGCGACGCCGACTATCACGGCAAGGACGGTCCGATTCCCGTATATCGTGCACCAATCGACTTGTGGGGGCATGTCGACAGGGCCGTGATGAAGGCCGCGCTCGGCCTGGGCTATGGCTGGTGCGAGGACCACAATGCGCCGCAAGGCACCGGCGTCTCGCCCTACGCCATCAACAGCCATCGGGGTCTGCGCATCTCGACCAACGACGGCTATCTCGAGCCGGTGCGCAGTCGGCACAATCTGACGATCGTCGGCTACGCGCTCGTCGATACGCTGCAGTTCGAGGGGAATCGCCCACATGTGAATGGCGTGCAGGTCCGGCTGGCCGGCGAGCTGCGATCGGTACGGGCAAGGCGCGAGGTCATTCTCTCAGCGGGGGCTATTCACTCTCCAGCCATCCTGCAAAGATCCGGCATTGGGCCAGGCAAGTGGCTGGCGGCGCTGGGCATCAAGGTCGTGGCCGACCGGCCTGTCGGCGAGCACCTGCTCGATCATCCGATCCTTGGCCTGATGCTCTACTTGCGGGAGGGGGCGCAGGTGAGCACGTTGATGCATCGTCATACCAATTGCTGCATACGCTATTCCTCAGGTTTGGCCGGTGCGGGCCTCAACGACATGATCATGATCGCGGGCAACCTGCGCTCGGAAGAGGATGGCGGCACGAGCCGCGCGCGTCTCGCCGTCTCGGCCTTTCAGGCACTGAGCGAAGGCACCGTGCGCATCGCCAGCCCTGACCCGGCGACGGATCCCGAGGTCGACGAGCGCATGCTGAGCCACGAGAGCGATCTTGTGCGCATGCGCGACGGCGTGCGCCGGGCGCGCGAAATCTGCCTGCAACCCGCCATTCAGGCGACCGCCACACGCGTCGAATACGGCGCGACGGGACACTCCATCGACGAGCCATTCGACGGCGACGCGTTCGATGACTGGATGTTCGCGGAGTGCTCGGATGCGCAACATGCCAGCGGCACCTGCCGCATGGGCTCCGTGGACGACGCACTGTCGGTCGTTGATTCCGAATGTCGTGTGATCGGCTGCACAGGCCTGCGCGTCATCGATGCGTCGATCATGCCGACCGTGGTCCGAGCCAACACGCACCTGACGACGGTCATGATCGCGGAGAAGATGGCCGAAGCACTCAAGAGATCAAGAAGCGTTCAGTCCATCTGAATGCCGAGCGCCGGCAGCAGTTGCCGATAACGCTCAATTTCACTGATCACATAGCGCGCAAACTCATCGGGCGGCATGAGGACGAGCTCGCCGCCGCCGTCGCGCGTGAAGGTCTCGAATGACGGCGTGCGAGCGGCCTTGCCGAAGCTTTCATAGAGGCTCCGGACGAGCGGCGGCGCCATTTTCGGTGGTCCCCAGAAGCCCGACCAGGCTGGAATATGCGCCTCGATTCCGTGCTCGGCGAAGGTGGGCGTATCAGGCAGCTGGGGCATGCGCTCGGCGCTCGAGACGCCCAAGGCGCGCAGCCGGCCGGTCTGAAGCTGCTGCATGATCAGCGACGGCGATACGAAGAACGAGTCGATCGTGCCAGCCATCGCATCGTTGATCGGCGTCGCCTTATAGGGGACGTGTGTCAGCTCGACTCCGGCACTGCGGCAGAACAAGGCGCCGACGACGTGGGTGGTATTGCCAATGCCTGACGATCCATAGGTGAGCTTGGCCGGCTCCGCTCGCGCCGCGGCGATGAACTGCTCCAGCGTCTCGAATCGAGAGCTTCCTGCCACGATCAAGCCGAAGCCCGGGCTGCGCGTGAGCATGGTGATGGCCGTGAAACCTTCCACCGGATCGTATGGCAGGTTGCGCATCAGCACGGCGTTGGTGGTGTGGCCACCGGTCGTGTAGAGCACCGTCGTGCCGTCAGGCTTGGCGCGCGAGACTTCCTGCGAGCCGATCGTGGTTCCTCCGCCTGCCTTGTTGTCCACAATGACATTGCTGCCGCTTGCTTGCCGCAACGCCTCGGCAAACACGCGCATGGTGTTGTCGCTGCCTGAGCCGGCCGCGAACGGCACGACGATGCGCAGCGCGTCTTGTGCCAGGGTTTCACGCGACAGCAGAACGCTGGCCCCCACTGCCAACAGTGTCCGGCGGCCCACCGCACGCATCGATCAGGCCCTTCCCTGCAGGCCGGCCAGCGCCTCGCCCAGGGCGCGAGAGGGATTCCCGGTCATCGAGACGCAGCGCCAGCCCACATAGCCGTCGGGCCGTATCAGGACCGCGCCGGTTGGCTCGACGCCATATATGTCGTGCCAGCGGCCGTCGACATCCGCGAAGTCGCCGTGACCCACCTTCACCGGCTTGATCGGGATCTCGCTATGCCCGGCCGCATCGATCCAGGGATCACCTTGCGATCCGGCCAGCAGCACGAAGTCGTTGCCGATCAGATCGATGGTCGAGACACGCGCCCCGTCGCCTCCCTGCAACCAGGCGTGAGGCGCGCGGCCGCCTGGCCGCGCCGAAGGCCTGTACTCGGTGACGGCATCGCCGACCGCTGGCGGCGCCGTGCCATCGGAAACGACGGCCGACGACTCGTAGGTTGCGCCAAAGATCATGCCGATCTCGTTGAGAAACTCGGGCCGCGCGCCGGCGGATTGGCGCGTCTCCTGCAGGCGCCCCATCGAGACGGCGTTGTTCAGGCTCTGTTCGGTGATGGCACGACCGACAGGCTGCCGCTCGTCGTGATAGGTCTCGAGCAACGACAGCGTCGCCCTTCCCTGCAGCACCAGGGCAAGCTTCCAGCAGAGATTGTGGACATCCTGGATACCGGTGTTCATGCCGAAGCCGCCGGTCGGCGGCATTTCGTGCGCGGCATCGCCGGCTAGGAAGATGCGGCCGTGGACGTAGCGTTCAGCCACATGCGCCGACGCCGTCCAGGGCGCGATCCCCAGCACCTTCACCGGCAGATCGGGCATGCCGACCGCCAGCCGCACCAGACGGGCCGAAAGCTCCGGCGAGAAGTCCTCGGCCCTGAAACCTTGCGACTTGAGCGAGTTCACCAGGAAGCCCCAGCGGTCGGCGGCATTGATCGTGAGGAAGGTGCCGCGCAGCCTCTCGTTCTCGATGAAGTAGAGCGCCGCGGGGCGATGAGCCGTCCAACGCCTCAGGTCAGCCTCGATCAGCACGTTGACACTGTCATAAACATCCCTGTCGCCCTGCATTGCGACACCCAGCGCCTTGCGGATCGCGCTTTGTGCACCATCGGCCGCGATCATGTACTGAGCGTCGATCTCCTCCTGCAGACCCGTCTTGCGGTTCAGCAGCGTCGCTCGAACCCGCGCGCCGTCCTGCTCAAACGACAAGAGCTCGGTATCGAAGCGCAGCTCCGCGAACGGTTGCCGCTCGGCGAAGCGTCGCAGCACCGGCTCGAGATAGTCCTGCGCGCACAGGCAGGCCCGCACCGGGCTGATCTCCGCACTTTCGGGCCGCCCCCTCCACGGCACGCGTCGTTCGATCTCCCGGCCCGACAAGGTGTGCGCCCAGACGATGAACCCCGTGCGTTCCGGCGGCAGCCCTGCGCTGCGGACCTCCGCCTCCACCTCCTGCTGGTGGAAGATCTCCATGGTGCGCGCGTTGATGCCACGCGCCTTGGGATGGATAGCGGTGCCGGGATGGCGCTCGACCAGCAGGCTGCGGATGCCACGTCGTGAGAGCAAAAAGGAGGCCGTGAGCCCAACCGGGCCGCCGCCAACGATGAGAACCGGCACGCCTTGCATGGTCTTCCTCCCTTCCTGCTGAGCCTGGGATATACGGATCCGTAAGTCAAGGGATGGACCCCTGCGTGGTCCTGAGCAGCGAAACTCAATCGGCGATGGCGACCATGAGAAAACGCACCAGCTCGCCCGTCTCCGACGTATAGGCGTGAGGAATGCTGGAGGCGAACAAGGCGCTCTCGCCCGGCAGCAGCCGACGCGGCCGCCGGCCCTTGAGGTGAAGCCGCAAGACGCCTTCGAGAACGAAACAGAGCTCGGTATGCGAGTGACTGAGGAAGCCGCCGCCCTCTTTCACCGTCCTATGCTCGGTCGACAGGATGAACGAGCCGAGCTTCGAGGACAGCGGATTGTGGGCATGCAATGCCTGGGCCTTGCGCCGGCCCAAGCGGACCTCCGGGATCGTTGGCGATGAGAACGACACATCTCGTCCGGCCGGCGCCTCGGAGATGATGAAATCCGGCAGCACCGCCGACCATGGCGCGTCAAGCCCGGCGACGATCTTGGACAGCAAGCCGATTGTCGGCGCCATCTTGTTGTTCTCGATGCGAGAAAGCGTCGGTTGCGGCACGCCGGTGACGTCGCTCGCCTCCTTGAGCGAGATACCGCGCGCCATCCGCAGATCGCGCAGCCGCACACCCAATTTGCCCGTCAGGTCGAGGAGGTCGGAGCCGCGCGTCCAGCCGCCCCGCGTTCTTGAAGCCGTTTTTCGCGCCATCTGTTGCCGAACCGCTGCGCCCACCGCGTACGGATTTGGCGGCCGCAAGGCAAGCCCAAAGTGGGACTGGACGCCAACCGGCGTCGCAATTGCCGTGAGCTGCGCCTTGTCCATGATCGCCTAGGTCCGTTACGCCAGTAACGGCCGAACGGTGCGCGCGGCATCGACAAGAACGCGCATTCTGGAAAGAACCCCACTCCAAAGCGCTACAAGTAGTGGTTGCCGCGCCACAGTCAGTGCCGCGCGGATGGCCCCTGCCTTTCGCCATCACGCCCGCCACATCTCCGATGCGGCCCTGTTGAACGACGGTGTGAGCCACGCGTTCGCCAAGTGCTTGACCCTAGGGAGGTGCCGGCATGGGTCCTTCGACGAAAATTGAAGAGTGGCTGGCAGGCTTGGGCTTGTCTCGGCTCATGCCGACATTCCGCGCGAACCACATCGACCTCGACGAGGTCAAATCGCTCACGGACAGCGATCTCGAGAAGCTCGGCCTCACTGTCGACGACAGAAACCGCCTGCTGGCGGCGATAGCCGCCGCGGGCCAAGCGATTTCGCCCTCTCGCTCCCTCGGCGAACGACGACAGCTCACGGTCCTGTTCTGCGATCTCGAAGGGTCGATGGCATTGTCATCACAGCTCGATCCCGAGGACTTGCGCGACGTCGTTCGCGCTTACCATTCGACTTGTGCGGCCGCCATCGCACGCCACGACGGCTTTCTCGCCAAGTTCATGGGCGATGGCCTGGTCGCCTATTTCGGCTATCCGCGCGCGCACGAGGACGAGGCCGAGCGTGCCGTGCGCACGGCGCTCGATATCGTGAACTGTATGGGCAGCCTCCGAACGCCGGCCGGTAAGGCGTTGCAGGTACGCATCGGCATCGCCACGGGGTTGGTTGTCGTTGGCGAGCTGGTCGGCGAGGGGGTCGCCGCGGAACAGTTGGTGGTCGGCGAGACGCCGAACCTGGCTGCGCGCCTGCAGGCACTCGCCGAGCCCAATGCCATTGTCATTGCCGAGACCACGCGCCGGCAAGTGGGCGACCTGTTCGAGCTTGCCTACCTCGGTCCGCAAACGCTGAAGGGCTTCGCTGCGGCACAGCGCGCCTGGCGCGTTCTAGGCCCCAGCGACATCACTAACCGCTTCAGAGCCCTGCGTTCGGGCACGACACCTCTGGTCGGACGCGATCAGGAGATCGAGCTTCTGATGCGTGATTGGGCCTGCGCCAAAGCAGGTCGAGGGCGTGCCGTGCTGATCTCCGCCGAGGCCGGCATCGGGAAGTCGCGGCTTGCCGAAGCGCTCCGCGAGCGCGTCCGCCACGAACGGCACCTCGCGCTACGCTATTTTTGCTCGCCGAACCATCGTGAAAGTGCGCTCTATCCGGTCATTGGCCAGCTCGAGCGCGCGGCGGGCTTCGAGCGCAGAGACGACGCCGCGACGAAGCGCCGAAAGCTGGCTGCGATGCTGGCTGGCAGTCCGGCCGAAGCCGAGTTGCCCTTGTTTGCTGAATTGCTTTCGGTGCCCAGCGTCGAGGACCGACTGCCGTCGACACTCACGCCGGATCAACGCAAGGAAAAGATCCTCGATGTGCTGATGCTCTTGCTCGACAACCTGGCAACCCGAGCACCAGTGCTCATGATCTTCGAGGATCTTCACTGGATCGATCCGACGTCCGACGCGCTGATCGAACGCGCGTTGGCGCGCGTCGACCACTTGCCCGTGCTGCTGATTGCAACCTTCCGGCCGGAGTTCCAGTCGCGGTGGACCAACCGGGCGAACGTTTCGACGATGGCCCTTTCGCGGCTCGACCGGAACGCACAGGAAGCGCTGGTACGCGAGCTTGCGAACGGCGTTGCGCTACCGGCCGATGTCGTGAGCGAAATTCTCGAACGCACCAATGGTGTGCCGCTCTTTCTCGAAGAGGTGACCAAGGGGATTCTGGAAGCAGGCGAAACGGCTCGCGTCGCTGCGTCGGCCGGAGGAAGGCCTGACGTGCCCACGAGCCTTCAGGCCTCCTTGATGGCCAGGCTCGATCGGCTCGGCCCCGTGGCACGTGAGGTGGCGCAAGCTGCGAGCGCGATCGGCCACGACGTCCCGTACGACGTGGTCGTCGCTGCGACCCTTCATCGTGAATTGGAGGCCAGGGGCGCCCTGGACCAGCTCGTTGCCGCAGGCTTGGTGTTCCAGAACGGTGCACCACCCGACGCTATCTATCAGTTCAAGCACGCCCTGGTGCAGGATACCGCCTACTCGACGCTGCTGCGCGGGCCACGTCAGGCATTGCATGGACGCATCGCCGACTATCTGGAGAGACAGATGCGCGAGAGAGGCGATGGCCAACCGGAAGTCTTGGCGTACCATTTCGCCGCGGCAGGTCTCTTCGAGCAAGCCGCCTCGTATTGGCTCGAAGCTGGGCGACGTGAAGCGGGACACTCCGCAAACATCGAGGCGATTGCCTTGTTGAGACGCGGCATCGAGGCTTTGGCATCCTTGGCGGAAACGTCAGAACGGCTGCAGCTCGAGCTGGCGCTGCAACTCGCCTTGGGCCCCATCCTGCTGGCAAACCAGGGCTTCACGAGCGCCCAGGGGGATGCAGCGTATCTGCGTGCATGCGCCCTCGCCGAACGGCTGGGCGACGACCGCGCGTTGTTTACGGCGGCATGGGGCCGCTGGATCACAAAGGGTCAGGGTTCTCTCGACAGTGGAACCGTGAATGATCTGATCGCCCAGCTGTTTCAGGCGGCTGAAGCGATCGGAGATCCAGGCCTGCGCCTGCAGGCGCACCACGCCGCCTGGGTAAAGGCGCTGTGGCTCGGCCAGCCTGCAGCGACACACGACCACGTGACAAAGGGATTGGCACTCTATGACCGTGAGGAACATCGGCAACACGCCATGCTCTACGCCGGCCATGATCCGGCGGCGTGCGGCTACGGACACGACGCCATCGCACTCTGGATCATGGGCTATCCCGACCAGGCGCTGGCAAGCGCACGTCGTGGCATCGCCTTCGCCAACGACCTCGGGCATGGGCCAAGCCTCGCGCATGCATTGTGGCTGGCGGGCTTCGTCCACCTGATGCGGCGAGATCCACAGGCAGCTCTCGAAACCGGCGAACAGCTGGTGGCGTTGGGCAGCGAGCATGACCTTGCGGTCTATCGAGTCGCCGGTCGCGTGCTGCGCGGCTGGGCATATGCCCTGCGCGATGCGCCGGAAAGCGAAGGCCTGGCGGAGATGCGCGAGGCCGTGGGTACCTATCGGTCGATCGCAGGCGTCATGGCGGGACCTTTTCTGGTGTCGCTGGCCGACAGCGAGCGACGGGCGGGCCGTTTCGATCGAGCCGAGGCGACACTGACCGATGCAGAGGCAGTCATCACGTATCGTGGCGAGCAGCTCTGGATCGGCGGCATGTTGCGATCTCGCGGCGACTTGGCCATCACTCGACCCACACCCGACCTCGCAGCGGCGGAACGCTTCTATTCGGAGGCTTTGGGGATTGCCCGCTCACTCGGTTCGAAGTCCTTGGAGCTGCGGGCGACCAAGGGCTTGGCGCGACTATGGTGGCGACAGGGCAAAGCCAAGGAAGCACATGAGATCCTCGCTCCAACCCTTGCCTGGTTCACCGAGGGATTCGATACCATCGATCTGATCGAGGCAAGGGCACTACTGGACCGCATCGACTGATAGTGAAGCAAACATGCCGATGCGGCATGCCTCTCGCAGTTCATTATGCGGCTTGGGCCATCGGAGTGTATCGGATGGGCAGCCGTTTCAAGCCGCTGACGAAGTTCGCCTCGACCCAGGCTGGCTCCCCGGCTAGCTCGATGTGCTCGATGCGCGACAGCAGCTCACGAAAGAGCGCACGGATTTCCATCTTCGCCAAATGCTGGCCTAGGCAAAGATGGGCGCCGTACCCGAACGCCAGATGTCGGTTGGGTGAGCGCTCGATTTGGAAGGCATGAGGGTCCGGAAAGACATCCTCGTCTCGATTGGCCGACCAGTAGCACATCATCAGATGGTCGCCGGCACGGATCCTGCGGCCGCGCAGATCGTAGTCCGCGGTCGCGGTCCGAAAGAAGTGCTTCACCGGTGACACCCAGCGCAGCATCTCGTCGATTGCACTCGACAGTAGCTCGGGATTGCGCCGAACCTTGGCCAGCTGATACGGATGCTGCAAGAGCGCCAGCAGCCCGCCGGCCGTGGTCGAGCTCGTGGTATCGTGGCCCGCCGTGGCGATGATCACGTAGTTCGACAGCGCCTCGTGCTCGGCGATCGGCTCGCCGTTGATGGTGGCGTTGGCGATGACGGTCGCCACGTCGTCGCGTGGGTTCTGACGCCGGTCGATGACGATCTTGCGGAAATAGTCGAAGAAATCGGCCGCCGTCCGCTTGGTGGCGATCGGCCCGTCGTCGCGCCGCATGTCCGGGTCATTCGAGCCGAACAGCTCCTGGGTGAGCTTGAGCATGAAAGCTTCGTCTTCCGGCGGCACGCCGAGGATGGTCATGATCACGCGCAGCGGATACCAGACGGCGACCTCGCGCACGAAGTCACAGGACCCACCCAGCTCCACCATGCGGTCGACGTATTCGCGCGCCAGCGCGTTGATCGAGGCCTCGAGCTTGCGCAGGTTGGGTGGCATGAACCAAGCCTGGGTCATGCTGCGGTACATGCGATGATCAGGATTGTCCATGCTGACCAGCGTACGAAAATGGCTGGATCCCCCGATCGCCTGTTCGACGCTGATGGGTTGCAGCACCAGGCGGGGATCGTTGAGGAACTTCTCGTTCTGCCGTTCGATCTCCGCGACATCGGCATGCCGGCTGACCGTCCAGAAAGGGCGAAAGCCTTCGGCCTCGGTCCAATGCACCGGATCGTCGCGCCGCAGTTGGGTGAACAGCCCATGATAGGCATCCGGGCTGGCATAGGTCTTGGGGCTGACGATGGCGCGGTCGAGAGCTTGCTTCGTCATTGAGTTCCTCACCTGTGATTCTTGATTGACGGACAGGATCAGACCGACCACGGCGACAGGTCCAATAGAATAGCGTCGCTGATTTATAGATATCAGTCTATGATTGGCCATGAACTTCGAGGCCAAGGCTTTGCGCAGTTTCGCCGTCACGGTGCGCGAGGGCTCGGTGACACGGGCGGCTGAACAGCTGGGTGTGCGTCAGCCCACGGTTTCGGCTCAGTTGCGGAAGCTCGAGATCGCGCTTGGCTTCTCGCTGTTGCATCGCACGACGCGTCGCATCGAGCTGACCAAGGACGGCAAGCGGCTCCTGCCTCTGGTCGAGGCGCTGCTGGGCGACGCGGAGCGACTGAAGCAGCATGTCGAGGAAATCCGTGGCCAGGCGCGAAACCTGCTGCGGCTGGGCAGCGCGGTATACTTGCAGCAGGTGCCGGAGCGGCTCGCCTTGCTCGATGCGTTCATCGCGGCGCGCCCCGACATTCGTCTGGAGATCGACAGCCACCTGCAGGCCAGCCATGTCGCCGCGTTGCTGCGAGGCGAGCTCGAGGCCGCCATCCTCATAGGCTGTCCCATCTCGCGCCGCAAAGGCATGGACTGGGAAGGCGAGCTTGAATTCCCCGCCGCCTTGCCGCGACTTGTCCTGCAGCGCCGTCGCCTCGTGCTTGTCGTTCCCGCCGGCTCTCCCCTCGCGCGGTTGGACTCGATCCCCGCGCGTGAGCTTGCCGGCCGAACCGTACTGATACCGGGACCTGATCACGGACGAACCTTCGTGGCTTGGGTGTCGCAGTTCCTCGATAGCGTCGACGCCAAGAGCGTGGTGCCGGCGGAGAGCACGGAAGCAGCGCTGGCGCGCCATGCGCGCCAGTCTGGCTTGCCCACCTTGTCCATCGGCTGGTTCCCCTTGCCGGGGGAAAGGAAAGGCGAGCTGGTGCGAAAGCCGATCGAGGGCCTTGAATTGCAGACGGAGCTGGCATTGGTATTCCGCAAAGGCAAGCTCGGTCGGCCGGCGCGCGCCCTCCTCGCTTTCGCACGTCATCACATCGCTGGGACGGCTAAGACAGGCTGACCAATGGCACCATTGAACAACGAGAAGTCGCGGCTGGATGAGGCTGCCCGAGCTGGTTGGCTCTATTACATTGCCGGGCACACCCAGGACGAGATCGCGAAGCGGCTGAAGGTCTCGCGCGCCACCGTGCAGCGCCTCGTCTCGTTCTGCCTCTCCGAACGACTCATCACTTTTCGCCTGGAGCATCCGATTGCGGCCTGCATGGATCTCGCGACACGGATGGTCGAGCGCTTCGAGCTGAGATCCTGCGAGATCGTGCCGACGGACCCACTCTCGCCGACGGCGGTCGCGGGCATCGCCGAGCGCGCCGCAAGCCTTCTCGAGGCAACATTGCGCGGGCCCAAGCCCGTGATCGTTGCCATCGGCACCGGCAGGGCCATGCGAGCCGCGGTCGAGCAAGTGCCACCTATGGATCGCCCGGACCATCAGCTCGTGTCGCTGGTGAGCAACATCTCCACCGATGGCTCGGCGACCTTCTTCGACACAGTGGGCCGCCTCGCCGAGCTCACCAAAGCGCGCCACTACCCCACACCGCTGCCCTTCCTGATGTCGTCCGAAGCCGAACGCGATCGTGTCCTGGAGATCGGACCGATGGCCAAGGTGCGTGCCCTCGCGGCACGGGCTGACCTGCGTCTTATCGGCGTCGGCCAGATGGACAAGAACGCCCAAGTCTACGTCGACGGCTTCATCACCCGCGAGGAATTGCGCGAGCTCATACGGCTCGGTGGCATCGGCGAGATCACCGGCTGGGCCTACAACGAACACGGCCGCTTCCTCAAGGGCGGCACCAACAGGCGGCTTACCAGCCTGCCGCACCCCGTATCGGCGGCCACGCTGACGATCGCCGCCGCATTGGGTCCAGCGAAAGTGCCTGCCATCCTGGCGGCGCTTCGAGGCCGATTGATCAACGGGCTCATCACCGACGAGGCGACAGCGAAGTCCTTACTGGCGCAATAGGCCTGCAACGTGAACGCTTGACAAGCCGAAATCCCAGCGTGAGCATATGCTCAAGGCGAGAGCAAATGCTCATCGCGTGGCCACGGGAGGAAAACTGTGAAGCACAGCCTCGGCGCCCTGGCGGGGGCGCTATCGCTTTTCGCCACCATTCCAGCCTTCGCGCAAACCACGCTGACGATCGCCACCGTCAACAACGGTGACATGATCCGCATGCAGGGCCTCACCAGCGATTTCACGGCGAAGAACCCAGACATCGCCGTCAAATGGGTGACGCTGGAAGAGAACGTGCTGCGCCAGCGCGTCACCACCGACATCGCCACCAAGGGCGGCCAGTTCGACGTCCTGACGATCGGCACCTACGAGGTGCCGATCTGGGCCAAGCAGAACTGGCTGGTCGCGCTCGACAAGCTGCCGCCGGCCTATGACGCGGCCGATCTGCTGCCCAAGATCCGCGACGCCGTCTCCGCCGGTGGCAAGCTCTACGCGGCGCCGTTCTACGGCGAAAGCTCGATGGTCATGTACCGCACCGACCTCTTCCAGAAGGCCGGCCTCACCATGCCGGAATCGCCAACCTGGGATTTCATCGTCGACGCGGCCAAGAAGCTCACCGACAAGTCTGCCGGCGTCTACGGTATCTGTCTGCGCGGCAAGGCGGGCTGGGGCGAGAACATGGCGTTTCTCACAGCGATGGCGAACTCGTTCGGCGCACGCTGGTTCGACGAGAAGTGGCAGCCGCAGTTCAACACCCCGGAATGGAAGAAGACGCTCACGACCTATCTCGACGTGATGAAGGCGGCGGGTCCACCGGGCGCCAGCTCCAACGGCTTCAACGAGAACCTCGCCCTGTTCAACGCCGGCAAGTGCGCCATGTGGATCGACGCCACGGTAGCCGCCTCCTTCGTGACCAACCCGAAGGATTCAAAAGTCGCCGACAAGGTGAGCTTCGCGCTGGCCCCCAACACCGGGCTGGGCAAGAACGCCAACTGGCTATGGGCGTGGAACCTCGCCATTCCGGCCGGCTCCAAGAAGGTCGATGCGGCGGAGAAGTTCATCGCCTGGGCGACCAGCAAGGATTACACCCAGCTCGTCGCTTCCAAGGAAGGCTGGGCCAACGTGCCGCCGGGCACGCGCACGTCCCTCTATGCAAATCCCGAGTACGTGAAGGCCGCGCCGTTCGCCAAGCTGACGCTGGCCTCGATCGATTCTGCAGATCCCAATCATCCGACCGTCAAGCCCGTGCCCTATGTCGGCGTACAATACGCCGCCATTCCGGAGTTCCAGGGCATCGGCACCACCGTCGGCCAGCAGTTCTCGGCTGCGCTGGCCGGCTCAACCACGGCCGATGCGGCGCTGGCCGCCGCCCAGTCCTCGACCGAACGGGAGATGAAGCGGGCAGGCTACATCAAGTGACCGCAGAGACGCGCGCCCTCGGCCGGCTGCTGCTGTCGCCGGCCGTCGGCCTGCTGTTCGTCTGGATGATCGTCCCGCTGGCGATGACGATCTACTTCTCGACGCTGCACTACAACCTGCTCAACCCCGGGATGGAGCAGTTCGTCGGCCTCGAGAACTACATCTATTTCCTGTCCGATCCGGCCTTTCTGGCCTCGCTGTACAATACGCTGGTGCTGGTCGGATCGGTGCTCGTGATCACCATCGTGCTCGGCACGCTGATCGCGCTGCTGCTCGACCAGGTCGTGATCGGCCGCAGCATCGTGCGGCTGATGGTCATCGCGCCCTTCTTCATCATGCCGACAGTCAGTGCCCTGGTCTGGAAGAACCTGCTGATGCATCCCGTCTCGGGCCTGTTCTCCTATATCGCGACGTCTTTCGGCCTCACGCCTATCGACTGGTTCGCCGAAATGCCGCTGTTGGCGATCATCCTGATCGTCGCCTGGCAATGGCTGCCGTTCGCGACGCTGATCCTGCTGACGGCTCTGCAGTCGCTCGACGAAGAGCAGCGCGAGGCCGCGGAGATGGACGGTGCCGGTGCCTTGAATGCTTTCATTTACGTCACGCTGCCGCATCTCGCGCGGCCGATCACCGTCGTCATCCTGATCGAGACGATCTTCCTGCTGACGGTGTTCGCCGAGATCTTCGTCACGACCGGCGGCGGGCCCGGCCTCGCCACCACCAACATCGCCTTCCTGATCTATGCCCAGGCCCTGATCCAGTACGACGTCGGCTCGGCCTCGGCAGGCGGCATGGTGGCCGTGGTGATCGCCAACATCCTGGCCTTCTTCCTGGTCCGCATCGTCGGCCGCAACCTGGAGGCTTGAGCCGTGGCACGACGGGTTTCCCCGACGAGGATCGGTATCGCGACAGTGGCAGCCTGGCTGGTCGGCTTCGTGATCTTCTTCCCGATCCTGTGGATGATCCTGGCGAGCTTCAAGACCGAGCTCGAGGCGTTCGCGGTGCCGCCCTCGTTCCTGTTCTTCCACTGGACGCTGGAGAACTACCAGATCGTCCAGGGTCGCAGCGACTACCTCCATCACGCCCTGAACTCGATCGTGGTCGCCGGCGGGTCGACCTTGATCGCCATGCTGATCGCCATTCCGGCCGCCTGGTCGATGGCCTTCGCTCCGTCCAGCCGCACCAAGGACACGCTGCTCTGGATGCTGTCGACCAAGATGATGCCACCGGTCGGCGTGCTGGTGCCGATCTACCTGCTCTACCGTACGTTCGGCATGCTCGACACGCTGGGTGGGCTGATCCTCGTGCTCTGCCTCGGCAACCTGCCCATCGTGGTGTGGATGCTGTTCACCTACTTCAAGGAGATCCCCAAGGATATCCTCGAAGCGGCACGCATGGACGGTGCCACGGTTCGGCGCGAGCTCATCTACGTGCTGACGCCGATGGCCGTGCCAGGTATCGCCTCCACGCTCCTGCTGAATGTCATCCTGGCTTGGAACGAAGCGTTCTGGACGCTGAACCTGTCGAGCTCGGACGCGGCACCCCTCACCGTCTTCATCGCTTCCTATTCGAGCCCGGAAGGCCTGTTCTGGGCCAAGCTTTCGGCGGCCTCGACGATGGCCATCGCACCCATCCTGGTGCTGGGCTGGTTCAGCCAGCGCCAGCTGGTGCGCGGCCTCACCTTCGGCGCCGTCAAGTAGGGACATCGATCATGGGCCGCATCACCCTGCAAGGCGTGCGCAAGGCTTTCGGCAGCCACGTCGTGATCCACGGCGCCGATCTCGACATCGAGGACGGCTCGTTCGTCGTCTTCGTCGGACCCTCGGGATGCGGCAAGACCACCTTGCTGCGGCTGATCGCGGGCCTCGAGGACGTGACCGGCGGCAGCATCCTGATCGACGGCGCCAACGTGGTCGGCGTGCCCGCGGCCAGGCGCGGCCTCTCCATGGTGTTCCAGTCCTATGCGCTCTATCCGCATATGAGCGTGCGCGGCAACATCGGCTTCGGCCTGAAGATGGCGGGCCTGCCGCGGCCCGAGATCAACCGCAAGGTCGAAGCCGCCGCCGCAACCTTGAACCTCACGCCCTATCTCGACCGCAAGCCGCGCGAGCTGTCAGGCGGCCAGCGCCAGCGCGTGGCGATCGGCCGGGCGATCGTGCGCGAACCCAAGGCCTTCCTGTTCGACGAGCCGCTCAGCAATCTCGACGCCGCGCTGCGGGTGCAGATGCGGCTGGAGATCACGACGCTGCAGAAGCAGCTCGAGACGACGGCGATCTACGTCACCCACGACCAGGTCGAGGCGATGACCATGGCCGACCGCATCGTCGTGCTGAATGCCGGCAGGATCGAGCAATTCGGCTCACCGCTCGAGCTCTATGATCGGCCCGACAATCTGTTCGTCGCGGGCTTCATCGGCTCGCCACGCATGAACTTCCTCAGTGAGGACACGGCCAGGCAGCACGGCGCGGCAACGATCGGGATCCGGCCCGAGCATCTGCGCGCCAGCCGCGACGGCCAGGGCTGGGAGGGCAAGGTGTCAGTCGCCGAGCATCTGGGCAGCGATACGTTTCTCCATGTCGATGTGCCCGGCATCGGCAAGCTCACGGCGCGGTCCGTCGGCGAGCTTGGCCTGACCACGGGCGATCGGGTGCGGCTGCTGCCGGATCCTGGCCGCATTCACCGTTTCGATGGCGATGGCGAGGCGATCAGGAGTTGAGGCCATGTATCTCGAGATGTTCAAGCTCGCCGATCGCGTTGCGCTCGTCACCGGTGGCGGCCAGGGGATCGGCCTCGCCTGCGCCGAAGCGCTGGCCGAGGCAGGAGCGCGCGTGATCGTCGCCGACCGCGACGGAGCCCTCGCTGAAAAAGCATGCGCGGCCTTGCAGGCCAAAGGCGGCAAGGCCGAAGCGGCGACCATGGATGTCACGGACTCCAGGCGCGTCACCGAGGTGGCCAACGACGTCGTCTCGCGCCATGGCAGGATCGACATCCTGGTCAACAACGCCGGTATCGCGCGCAGCGAGACGCCAGCCGAAACGGTGACCGACGAGCATTGGCTGAACGTGCTCGACGTCAATCTCAACGGCACCTTCTGGTGCTGCCGAGCGTTCGGCGCCCACATGCTCAAAGCCCGCTCCGGCGCCATCGTCAATATCGGCTCGATGTCGGGCTTCATCGTGAACAAGCCGCAGGAGCAGTGCTATTACAACGCCTCGAAGGCCGCGGTGCATCACCTCACCAAGTCGCTCGCCGCCGAATGGGGATCGCGCGGCGTGCGAGTGAATGCCGTGGCGCCGACCTACATCGCCACGCCGCTCAACGAATTCGTAAAATCCAAGCCCGCCATGTATGATGCCTGGATCGGGGGTACCCCGATGGGCCGTCTCGGCAAGGTCGAGGAAATCGCGTCGGTCGTGCTGTTCCTTGCATCGGACGCCGCGAGCCTGTTGACCGGCAGCATCGTTCTTGCTGACGGTGGCTACACATGCTGGTGAGAAGCCCCAAGGCAAGGCGGTTGCCGTATGGATCAGGTATTCATCGGTGTCGATGTCGGCACGGCCAGCGCGCGTGCCGGCCTGTTCGATCGCCATGGCAAGCTTCTGGCAACGGCGCGCCGGCCGATCGCCCTCTGGCATGAGGCGGGCGACATCGTAGAACAGTCCTCCGAGGATATCTGGAAGGCCTGTGCCGGGGCGGTGCGGGCAACGTTGAACGAAGCGCAACTGCCTCCGACCGCTGTCAAGGGCATCGGCTTCGACGCCACCTGCTCGTTGGTCGTGCTCGACCGTGCCGGCAATCCCCTGACGGTCAGCGGCTCCGGTGATCAGCAGCGCAACGTCATCGTCTGGATGGATCATCGGGCAATCGCCCAAGCCGATCGCATCACGGCGACAGGGGATCCGGTGCTACGCCATGTCGGAGGCGTGATTTCGCCCGAGATGCAAACGCCGAAACTTCTATGGCTCAAGGAGCATCTGCCGGCGACCTGGCGCGGAGCTGGCCACTTCTTCGATCTCGCAGACTATCTGACCTTCCGCGCCACGGGCACGATGACACGCTCTATGTGCACGCTCACCTGCAAGTGGACCTACCTTGCACATGAGCGGCGTTGGAGCGCGAGCTTCTTCGAGCGCGTCGGCCTCGCCGACCTTCTTGCCGGCGATTGTCAGAAGATCGGCCGTGACATTGCCGAGCCCGGCAGGGCGTTGGGCAACGGCTTGACTGCAGAGAGCGCGGCTGCCTTGGGCCTGGAGCCGGGCACTGCCGTTGGCGCCGCGTTGATCGACGCCCACGCTGGCGGGCTCGGCAGCATCGGTGGCTCCACTGAGGATGGGGCACCGGTCAACGTCCTCGACCGCCTCGCCTACATCATGGGGACATCGGCCTGCATCATGGCGACGACCGAGACGCCGCGCTTCGTGTCGGGCGTGTGGGGCCCCTATTTCTCCGGCATGGTCCCGGGCTTGTGGTTGAACGAAGGAGGCCAGTCGGCCGCCGGCGCAGGCATCGACCATCTCGTCCGTTCGCACCCCGCCCAATCCGAGGCCATCGCTGCCGCCCGGGCCGAAGGGATCGAGCTGCTCGACTTCCTCGAGCGCCGGGCGATCGCTCGTTTCCCGACGGTCGGCGAGGCTGCAATGCTGGCGCGCGACCTCCATGTGCTGCCCGAGTTCCTGGGCAACCGTTCCCCCTATGCCGACCCGAACGTCCGCGCCGTCGTCGCCGGCCTCGATCTCGACAGCGATCCCGCCAGTCTTGAACGGCTGTTCGTGGCCGGGCTGTGCGGCCTCGCCTATGGCCTTGCCGATGTGGTGGATGCGATGCGGGCACACAGCATCCCTTGTCGCATGATGGTGATGAGCGGCGGCGCGGCCCGCAGCCGCCTGGTCCGGCAGATCATGGCCGACACGACCGGACTTACCGTCGCCTTGCCGTCAACGCCGGAGCCGGTGTTGTTGGGCTCCGCCATGCTGGGTGCGGTCGCCGGCGGCGCTTATGCCTCGCTTGAAGAGGCAATGCGCGGCATGTCCCGACTTGGCGAGTCGACGGGACCATCGCTTCGCGACATGGCTCGCTTTCACGACGCAAAGCGGCAGGTCTATACGCTGATGCGCAAGCTCGATGAGGAGAGCAGGGCGGCAATGCAGAATACCGCTATCCTCGATCAGGACATAGCCGCATGCTGTTGAGCTGCGGTGACGCGCTCATTGATTTCCTGCCCGGCAAGGCAGGCGACGGCCGCGAGGCGCTGCTGCCCGCGGTCGGTGGTTCCTGCCTCAACGTGGCGGTCGGCATGGCGCGGTTGGGCTCGCCGACGGGCTTCGTAGGTGGCATCTCGACCGATCTGTTCGGCCGCATGATCGCCGACCATGCTGAGGCCTCAGGCGTGGCGCTGCGCTACGCCATACGTAGCTCACAGCCGACGACACTGGCTTTCGTACGCACCGTCGACGGCGAGGCCCGTTACGCGTTTTATGACGAGAGCACGGCGTCGCGGCATTGGACTTACCGGCCGGGTTCGATTCCCTTCGCCGAGATCGACGCCATCCATGTCGGATCGACGACCCTTGTCCATGACGAAGGTGCCGCCCAGACGTTTAAGATGATCGAGGAGGCGCGCGGGACGACCACCATCTCCTTCGATCCGAATTGCCGCCCCAACCTGGTTCACGACAAGGCGGACTATGCGTGGCGCATAGAGCGTTTCTCGGCTTGCGCCGACATCGTGCGGCTGTCGGACAGCGACTTCGCCTACCTGTATGGCGGCGACGATTTCGCCGGCAAGGCGCAGGCGTTCCTCGCCCAAGGCGTTGGCCTCTACGTCGTCACGCGCGGCATTCGCGGCGCCGAGGCCTGGCATCGAACGGCCGGCCGAGTGGCCGTCGAAGCGCCGACCGTGTCCGTTGTCGACACTGTCGGTGCGGGCGACAGCTTCCAAGCCGGCCTGTTGGTCGCTTTGCGGGTCATGAAGCGGATCAAGGCAGCTGAGCTGGCCGCCGTCGCCCCGGATGAGCTGCGACGCGCGCTCGCCTTCGCGGCGGGCTGCGCTGCGATCACCTGCGGTCGGCCTGGCGCCGACCCGCCACGCCTGTCCGAGATCGACCTGAACGCGTATCGTCTCCCAGCGACCTAAGGATGCGGCCCCCATGGCGCCGCATGCAGCAGCTTCACCTCTTGCGTCATCACCAGCGGCCGGAACTTGGCCGCGAAGCCTTCGGTGAAGTCGGTGTTGGCGAAGACGGCGGCCCAGTGCGCGCGACGCCCTGCATCGTCCTCGAACTTCCAGAGATGGACGAGCTGGTTGATGGTGCCGGTATCGCCTTGGAAATAGCCGATCAGGTTCTTGTCGTGCCCGCCCTTCTGCAACGCCGGGAAACCGAGCTGCTGATAAAGCTTAACAGCCTCGGCCATCTTGCCGACATAGAGCGTGTAGGTCCTGAGCTCATAGAGCGCCATGGCTGACATCCCCCCATTGATCGAGTCAACGCCGTGTTGGATCGTCCGACACCTGCACCAGGAGCTTACCGAAGTTCCTGCCTTTGAGCAGGCCGATGAACGCTTCCGGCGCCCTGTCGATGCCCTTCACGATATCCTCGCGGTACCTGATCTTGCCGGCCTTCACCGCCGCCGGCACTTCCTTCCAAAAGCCGTCCATTTGGGCAAAATGATCCGACACGATGAAGCCGGTGACAGTAGCCCGCTTGATCAGCAGCAGCCGCCAGTCGGGCCCCGGCATCATCTCCGTGGCGTTGTACTGCGAGATGAGGCCGCAGAGCGGCACACGTGCGAAGTCGTTGAGCTGCGGAACGACAGCGGCTTGCACAGCGCCGCCGACATTCTCGAAATAGACGTCGATGCCTTTCGGGGTGGCGGCACGGATTTCCTTGAACAGGTTCGGACCGGCGGCGCGATAGTCGACGCAGGCATCGAAGCCCAATTCCTTCACCACGTAGTCGCACTTGTCCTTGCCGCCGGCGATGCCGACGGCGCGGCAGCCGTGCAGCCGGGCAAGCTGGCCGACCACCGAGCCGACCGCACCCGATGCGGCCGAGACCACGACCGTCTCGCCCGTCTTGGGTTTGCCGATCTGCATCAGGCCCCACCAGGCGGTCATGCCCGGCATGCCCAGCACGGAAAGCGCCGTCGAAAGCGGCGCCATCGCCGGATCGAGCTTCATCGACGCCGCGCCGTTCGAGACGGCGTAGCTTTGCCAGCCTGAGTACTCGACGACGAAATCGCCCTCCTTGAACTTGGGATTTCTGGATTTCACAACCTGGCCAACCGTGCCACCGACCATCGGATCGCCGAGATTGACGTTGGCGGCATAGCCTTTCGCCTCGGACATGCGCCCGCGCATGTAAGGGTCAAGCGACAGCCATATGGTGCGCGACAGATACTCGCCGTCCTTGGGTTCAGGAACGGGCGCGTCGCCGATCTCGAAATTCGCGGATGTCGGCTCGCCCTGCGGGCGCGACTTCAACAAGACGCGGCGATTTGCGGCCATCGGCTCCTCCTGTGTCTCCAGCACGCTAGCATGCGATGGCGAACATGCTAAGACGCACAGGGACATGCGTACCTACCTCTGTCTTCCCGGGGCCTGGATGGGCGCCTGGTCGTGGCAATTCGTGTTGGAGCGTCTGCGCGCACAAGGCCGGGAAGCGCGTGCTCGCTGCTTTCCCGGAGTCGGTGAGCGTGCTGGAGAGCTGTCGCCACAGCTCGACAACGACGTATTCCTGACCGACACACTGGACTGGATCGAACGCGAGGGGCTAAGCGACATCGTCCTGGTCGGCCACAGCTTCGGCAGCCTGATCGCCGGACTCGTCGCCGACCGCATGCCGGAACGCATCGCCCATCTGGCCATCATCGACGGTGGCATCCCGCAGGATGGACAGTCGATCTTCGGTCGTATCCCGTCCGAGATCGCAGCCAAGCGCCGAAAGCTGGTGAAGATGGTGAGCGACACGGAGGTGCTGCCCTTTGCGCCGGTCGGCAGCCTGATCATCGACGATCCGAAGCTCGCGGCCTGGACGCATCGCCAGCTCACACCGCATCCGGTCGCCTGCTACACCAAGCCAATCCGGCTTCTCCATCCAGCCGGCAATGGCCGGCCGATGACCTATATCGCTTGCACCAAGCCCCGTTATCCGGTGTCGGCCGGCGTGCACGAGAAGGTACAGGCGATGCCGCACATCCGGTTCCGTCCGATCGAAGCCGGCCACAACTGCATCATCTCGGCGCCAGATCTCGTCGCGCGCGAGCTGTTGGAGATCGCGTAAGCCAAGCCGTCTCAGGCTGTCGCGAGGGACCACAACAGCCAACGTGAGCAGGCCTATGAGCTGGCGGTCAGAGGTCGCCCGGATCAAGGCCAGGTGGCGAAGGGCAGCTGGAAGCTGAGCACCACCTGGCTCAACACCAGCAGCGGGCCGATCGCCCCTTCCCCGAGCCAGGCGATGGTGCCGAAGGCTGGAAGCGCGGCGAGCGCTCGGGTAATCACGCGGCGCTGCCAGCAGGGGATCCTGAGCTCGAGCAGCCGATAGGCATCCCGGATCTCGGTCACGTCGGTGTGGCCCGTCGCATGGAAGGCAGACGCCGCAACGGTGAGGATCTCAGTGTTCACGACCAGGGCAAGAGTAAGGGTCAACACAGTGTCTGCTGTGGCAAGTGAAACGGCGCCTCTGCGGCTCGCTGCGTCGTTCAAGACATGGCGTGTTTGCACGATCGAAGAATGCAGATAGAGGTTATGCGGCATCACGGTGGCGCCGACGATGCCGATCGCGACGAGCACGGCTTGCGGATCCTTGAGAGTGGCCTCGCGCGGGACCATGCCGGCAAAGATCGCTCCCCATTCGGGGCCGACCAGGACGAGCTGCAAGCCGAAGCAGACAGCGACGGTGGAGACAAGGGCCAGCATGATGGCTTCGACCTTGCAGGCCGACCACTAGCAGCATGTCGCCAGCAGCATGTCGAAGGTCGTGATGCCGATCCCGATCAGCAGCGGGATCCCAAGCAGCAGGTGGAGCGCCAACGCGCTGCCCAGGACCTCGGCGAGATCCGTCGCAACGATGGCCAGCTCGGCCATCAACCAGAGCAACCGGTTGACCTTGACCGGGATAGCGCGCGGCAGGCCTGCGCGAGGTCCAGGCCGGATGCGGGCCCGAGGCGAGCGCTCAATGTCTGCAGAAACATTGCCGCCACGCTGGAGAGCCCCACGACCCACAGCAAGGCCGTGCCATACTGCGACCCTGCCGCGACATCGGTCGCCCAGTTTCCCCGATCCATATAGCCGACCGGGACGAGGACTCCCGGTCCGCTCAACTTCCAGAATCGGATCCAGAAGCTCACACCGCGGGGAACGAAAACACTCCCGCGGACCTCAGATGGACAAACGGAGCCGTTGCGGTGCGAGGAAAAAAGGAAGGCAGTTTCAGTTGGCCCGCGCTCAGTCTTTCCAGCGTGACCCGCGGATCACGCTGCAGAAATTGCCGCGGTGGAAGTGCGGATCCTTGTCGGCCAGCACATCGGCCTTGACGTTGCCGAACGTCGTATCCGGCTTGTGCTTGATGCCGTCGTAGAAGGTCTGGATGATGTCTTCCTTGAAGCGAGGCTCGCGCGGATAGGCAGCAGTCACCGCGTCACGTTGGGCGTCCGGGAACTCCTCGTAGGCGATGCCCAGGACGTCCATCTCCACGCCTGCCGTGACCAGTGCGACCACGGGGTACATCTGCCTTGGGATGCCGGGGGTCGTGTGCAGGGCAATCGCCGTCCAGACGAGGTCTACGTCGCTTGCCGCGATATGGCGGGCCTTCAGGAAGTCGCGCGCTGCGTTGGCGCCGTCGACCTCGAAGCGCTCCGTCTTGCTGCTGTGCTTTGGCGTCAATCCCATGTCATGGAACATCGCGCCGGCGTAGAGCAGCTCGCGGTCGAACGGCAAGCCATGGCGCAGGCCGGTCAACGCACCGAAATAGTAGACCCGGCTCGAATGATTGAAGAGCAGCTCGGACTCGGTATCGCGCACGAGCTCGGTGATCTCCCGACAGAGTTTGCTGTCCGGAATGCTGACGCCGTCGATCGCCGTCACGGCGCCACTTTTCACTTGAACAGCTCGTGCCCGATCGGACATGGGACTCTCCTGGCTGCAGCTTGACGGGACTAGAAGCCGAGATCGCAGAGGCCGGCATGCCCGTTGCTGGCGATGCGCCGACGCATCAAGCCGTCGCCGCCGAACTCCCAGTTCTCGTTGCCGCAGGCGCGAAACCAGTCGCCGCTGTCGTCGTGAAACTCATAGGCGAAGCGCACGGCAATCCGTTCGTCGGTGAAGGCCCACAGCTTCTTGATCAAGCGGTAGTCGAGCTCCCGGGCCCACTTGCGCGCCACGCGGGCGGGCTGGCGGCTGTTCCAGCTATCCTCAGCGAAACGGACCTTCTCGATGGCGCTCGCCCTCGTGAAGGGAGGAAGAGGTGGACGCGTCATGAAAGCACCAGAAAATTCGATTAAGCTCGCAAAGCAGACAGTAGCTCCATCGGCGCATACACTCTTTCGGCAACGCCGGCGGCCTTCCCGATTGGCACGGCCATGACACGCATCGCACCTGCCTTCCTGTTCGATCTCGACGGCACGCTGGTGGACAGCGTGTATCAGCACGTTCTGGCCTGGAAGGAGGCGCTCGACGCGGAGGGAATCGAGCTCTCGGTGTGGCGCATCCATCGCAAGATCGGCATGAGTGGCGGCTTGTTCACCAACCAGCTTCTGCGCGAGATCGGGCTCGAGATAAGCGCCGAGCGGGTCGAACGGCTGCGACAGCGACATGCCGCAGCGTACCGGCAGCATGGCGCTCGCATCCGCCCTCTTCCAGGCGCGCGCGAATTGCTGTCGTGGCTGTCGGAGGCCGGCATCCCGTGGGCCATCGCCACCAGCGGCCGACTGGAGACGGCCGCGGTGAACCTCGCGGCATTGGGCGTCGACCCATCCTGTACGCCCGTTGTCACCCGCGACCAGGTCAAGTACGCCAAACCCGAGCCTGACCTTTTCATCGCCGCCGCCGAACGGCTGGGCACCTCGACTGAGACCGCCGTCGTGATCGGCGACAGCATCTGGGACATGCTGGCAGCAATCCGCTGCCGTGCGCTCGGTGTGGGCTTGCTGAGCGGCGGCTACGGCCTCGATGAGCTGCGACAATCGGGGGCGATCCGGGTCTACGAGGATCCGGCGGACCTGCTCTTGCATATCGACGAAGTAGGCGGGCGGCGGTAGTCGTCCTTGGACCGTTCGAAGTCTGCCCACGCAGGGTACCAGTCCCACTTCAGGAGCATCCGTCGTCATGAACATCGATCTTTCAGGCAAGACGGCTGTCGTCAGCGGCTCGACGGCAGGCATTGGTCTGGCCATTACCAAGGGCTTGGCCGTCGCCGGGGCCAGGGTCGTGATAAGCGGTCGTACCAAAGCCGCCGTCGAAAAAGCGGTCGCGGAAGTCGTCGCAATCACCTCTATTGCCAGTGGAGAAGGTTTCGTTGGCGATCTCGGCTCGGCGGCTGGCTGCGACCAGCTGGCTCGCGTCTGCCCGACTTGCGATATCCTGGTCAACAACGTTGGCATCTATGGGCCCAGGGATTTCTTCGAGACGCCGGATGAGGAGTGGACCCGTTACTTCGAAGTCAACGTCATGTCTGGGGTGCGGCTGGCGCGATCCTATCTTCCAGGGATGGTCGAAAGACGATGGGGCCGGGTGATCTTCATCTCCTCGGAATCGGGATTGAACATTCCAGCGGAGATGATTCACTACGGCATGACCAAGACCGCCATGATCGCCATCGCCCGCGGCCTTGCCAAACGCGTCGCCGGCACGGGGGTCACCGTCAACTCCATCCTGCCGGGACCGACTCTGTCGGAAGGCGTCGCCGAGATGTTGAAGAAGGAAATGGAAGCGACCGGCCGATCACTCGAAGCGGTCGGCACCGAGTACGTCAGAACCTCTCGTCCGAGCTCCATCATTCGCCGCCCTGCGACGGTCGAGGAGGTCGCCAACATGGTGGTCTATACCGCTTCCGCTCAGGCCTCGGCGACGACAGGGGCCGCACTCCGTGTCGACGGCGGCGTGGTCGATACCATCGCATGACGACCACGCGCATCGCCTGCCTTGTCGCCGCCTGCGCGTGCCTGTCTGCGCCCGCGACGGCGCAGAGCGATGACGCCTCCTATTGCGCGCAGCTCGCCAACGTGGCTCTTCGCTACACGGGTGGCGCCGGCGGCGAGGGCCGCCTCTCGGCAGACCTCTCGACGGTCGGCGCGATCGAGGATTGCAGGAAAGGCAATTTCGCCGCCGGCATCCCGGTGCTGGAGCGCAAGCTGCGCAGCAACGGATTCACACTCCCCAAGCGGTGAGCCTTCCCCATGGCGCACGCGCTATCGAACGCCGTGACTTCGTGAGTACCTGCTTTTCTGCGGCGGTCGCCAGCCCGACGGAGGCTCTTGCTTTGGCTGGTAGACCTCCACCTTGAGCGGATAGCATCTGGCGGCATCGCTTGAATGGGTGCTGCTGCAATCGCCGCCCGGACAGGCCGAGAGCGCGCCCAGAAGATCGATCTCGGCGAAGAATTCGATGAAGTCGCCGGGCCTGACCGGACTTGCCTTCATGAAGTACTGGTGCGTGTCGCGCGTGAAGCCGGTGCACATGAACACATTGAGCACATCATGGACGTGCTGCTCGGCGTCCATCACCGACAGCCCCTGATGCGCCGCCAGGGCGCGGGTCAGGTTGGAGTGGCAGCAATGATGGTATTCCGTGCCGCCCAGCAGCAGCTGGGTGTAGGGATCGCAGCGCGTGCCGATGACGTCATGGACGCCGCCGCCATCCTCGTCCCAACCGTACCATTCGAGGGTATCGTGCGTGATCGTCGCCATGGGGCGCAGGGCAGGAAGCGTGCTCCACAGCCTGTCGCCTGTGCTGACATGCGTGGCATGAAGCGCTCGGGTCTTGCCGCTGAAGAAGCGCTCCGACAGGTCGGCGGCATTCCAGAGATTGAGATCGCCGACCTGCGGGCCTTCGATGCTGACGATCCTGAAGAACTGCCCGGCCGCCACGTTGAATGTCCGTGCCTCGCGCGGCGGCACGATCGTCTCGGCGATCTTGATCAGGTCGCTCCTTGCCGATTCATAGAAGTGCCGGTCATAAGCCGGCACCTTGTCCACCGAGTAGCAGACGACCGGCCGCGCGGCGCGACGCCGAGCGGCGTCCTCAGGCGCTTTGCGTTGCGATGATCTCACGTTCCACCCTAGGCGGCCGAGCTAGCGGGAAGAAAACGTGAAGGGCCTGTCTTCATCATCCCGTCCCCGGGCAAAGATCTCGAGAGCGTCTGGTCGTTCCCACACGATCTCGAGAAGATTACCGTCGGGATCATGGAAGTAGATGCTTTTCTGGCTGCCATGGTCGAGCGCGCGCAAGATGGCGACGCCCGCCGCTTCCAGCGCGTGGTAGGCCTCCTCGAGGTCCTGCTCGGTCCCCACGGCAAACGCCGTATGCCTGACGCCCAGTTGCGACTCCGATGGAGCCGCAGCGTCAGGGTTGGCGCTTTCGAACAGGTCGAGCGTATTGCCAAGACCGCCGATCGACAGGAACAGGCCGCCGTGCTTTGGGTCCTGCTCGAGCACCGTGAAACCCAGAATGCGCGTATAGAAATCCTTCGACCGTTCGAGGTTACGCACCGAAATAAGAACGTGACCCAGGCGCTGCAGCTTGATCATCGCAATCTCCCGCTGGAACGGATTAGGGCACTATAGCCCGAACCGCATGGGTCAGGCGAAGCGCTGCGGGGCGTAGGCAGCGGCGTCGATATCCGTCCGCGTCCTGTTGATGAGCTGCGATACCAGGCGGCCGCTGGGTGGACCGCCGGTCATGCCGAAATGGCCATGACCGACGGCCAGAAACAGGCCCGGCCGGCTCGCGACCTCACCCAGGAACGGCAGGCTGTCGGGCGTCGAGGGGCGGAAGCCCATCCAGAAGCGATATCCCTCGGTGTTCACGCCGGGAAACATGGTGCGGACATTGGCCAGCAGCGCCTGGGCCCGACGTTCATCCGGCGGCGCCTCGAGGCCGGCGATCTCCACCGTTCCGGCAACCCGAAGCCCATGCTCCATCGGCGTGACGCCGAAGGAGCGACTCTTGTTCGACAGCGTCGTGGTGAGCGAGACGTTGGGCGTCGGCAGCATGACGTGATAGCCGCGCTCCGTTTCCAGCGGGATGCGCACGCCGAGTGGTTCGAGAAGCCGGACGGACCGCGCGCCCGCGGCGATCACGACCCGCCCGGCCGCATGAAAGCCGACATTGGTCATGAGGTCGTAGCCGCCCTGCCGGCGCGGCAGGATCTTCATGACGTTCTCGGCCAGCACGCGCCCGCCGGACTCTACAAACAACCGATGCAGCGTCTGGATCAGCCGTTGCGGGTTGACGGTATAGCCGTTGCCCGGCACCAGCACGCCGCGACGGACCGCCGGCGAAATGCCGGGAAACATCTGGCGCAGGTCGTCGGAGCTCAAGGTCTGGCTCGCAATACCCTGCCTTTCCCTCAACCGGCGCTCGAGCGCGGCGCTTTCCGTCTCGGCGTCGGTTTCCCAGACATGGACCTGGCCAGCCGGCCGCACGAGGTCGGCGAAGTGCTGCGGCCCCAGCAGCTCCTTCCAGCAGACGAACGCGTCCTTGTGCAAGGCGCGCATGGCGTCGGAGATCTGCAGGACGCGCGGCATGCGACCGGCCGCGATCCATTTCATCAGCCAGGGCAGCGCCTTGGGAAAATACGATGGCCGCACCGCCAGCGGTCCCAGCGGGTCGGTCAGCCAGGACGGCACCTTGCGCAGCATCCCAGGCAAGGCGATGGGAACCGACGTGTCGGCGCTGATCATGCCGGCATTGCCGAACGATGCGCCACCCGGCGGCGGCAACGGGTCGATCACCGCCACGTCACGGCCAGAGCGCCGCAGGTAAAGCGCGGTGGAAAGGCCGGCGACGCCAGCACCGATCACGATAATGGGGGAAGCTGCATCGGACATGGTGGCTCTCAGTCGGTGGCTATCAGGGTGCGCGGCAGCTTGGTGAGGCGCTGCGGCCCATCCTCCGCCACAAGGACGGTCTCGCTGAAGGAAACGCCGGCCGCCGAGGCGTACATGTGGAACACCATGCCCGCTTCGAGCCGCCAGTCGGCCCCAGGATGGAACATGCGGGTGAAGTCGCTGGTGCGCGGCCCAGCAGGCGCATAGAGCCCCAGCGTGTAGCCGCTGATATTGTCGAAGGTGTCGCGCAGGCCGCCGCTCAGCACCCCGTCACGCAGGATTGCATCGACATCGCGTGCCTGGACGCCTGGACGCATCGAGCCGATCTGCTTCTCCTGGAGCTCGGCCAGGATTTGCGCCGCCTGCCGACGTTCCTTGTCGATCGGGCCGATGCAGACGCAGCGCATCAGCCGGGCGCTGTAACCTCCGACGGAGGGGATGAGCTCGATATGCACGACGTCGCCGTCGCCGAGCGGCGCGTCCTCGAGATGGGCATGCAGGAAATCCCAGCCGCGACCGGCCGAGATCGGTCCCGGCGGTCCGGGATCGGCGCCCAGCTCGACATAGCTTGCGACCGCAACTCGGGCCGCCTCTCGTTGTGAAGTGCCGCGTTTGCAGGCGGCCGCAACGCGTTGCATCGTCTGGTCCGCCACCGCTGCTGCGCGACGCAAGAGACCGATTTCCTCCTCGGACTTGATGAGCCGCAGCTCCCAGATCAGGGGACCGATATCCACGAAGTGAACGTCGGCCAACGCCGCCTTCAGCTTGGCGAAGCGGGCGAGCGGCATTCCGTAGGAATTGAAGTCCAGCCCAACGCGGGCGCGGGCGAGGCCCCGGTCCGCGAAACGCTCGGCCAGCAGGGCAAACGAATCCTCCCAGTCACGGTAGTGCGGCACATCGGCGATCCAGCTCCGCTTGCGGCACGGCCCTGCGTCCAGCGCGCGGATCATGAAGAACGGGTCCTTGTCGACGGGAATGACGACGCAACGCCACCGGTTCTCAGAATTGCCGTAGCCCGAGATCCAGGTCATCGCTTCGATCTCGTCGAAGAGGGCGGCTTCGACGTCGAGGGCTCGCAGCCGCTGGCGCAGCCGTTCCAACCGGCCGGCGAACTCGGCCTCTGAAAAATACGGATGACTTGCGTTCTTCATGCTTGCGTCTTCCTGACCAGGCTGCTGCGCAGCCGCCGAATGCCGCCATCCACCAGCAGAACCAGGCCGGTGACGGCGATGAGAAAGGTGGCTGCCGCGGCCACCACGGGCTCGATCTCGAGATGGAGGCTGTTCCAGATGCGGACCGGCAGGGTCTGCGCCCGCGCACCGGCCAGGAACAACGAAATGACAAGCTCGTCGAACGACGCCAGGAAGGCGAACAGCGCCGCCGACATCACGCCCGGAAAAGCGATAGGGACCACGACCTTGAAAAACACGCGCGACCGGCTGGCGCCCAGGCTGAGCGCCGCGCGCTCGAGATTGAGGTCGACGCCCTGCAGCGCCGCAAGCAGGATCAGCAGCACGATGGGCAAGGCGATCACGGCGTGACAGAACCCGATCCATAGCACGTTGCCCACGAGACCCATCTTGGCGGTGAGGAAGTACATGGCGATCGCCGTGATCACCGTGGGAACGATGATCGGCATCAGCATCAGCGACAGGATGAACTTCTTGGCACGCATCTCGCTGCGCACCAGGGCGTAGGCCGCGAGGAAGCCGATGACCGTCGCGATCACGCAAGCGATGAGCGCAATCAGCGTGCTCGACAGCAGGGACTGCCGCCATCGCGTGTCGCCGAAGAAGGTCGCGAACCATTTCAGCGAATACGAGGTCGGCGGAAAATGCAGATAGCCCTCGCCAGCGAACGACAGGATGCAGACGATGACGATCGGGGCGAGCAGGCCCACGCAGGCGAACGCCACGTAGGTCGAAAGGGCGGGCGAGACCTGGCGATCCGACACCGCTAGGCCCCCATCATGCGGCGCACATCGGTGACGCGATAGTAGACCGCGTAGAGGACCAGCGTGACAGCGAGCAGCAGCAGCGACATCACCGCCGCACTCGGCCAATCGAGCATGATCTCGACCGACCGCTCGATCAGCATCGCAATCATGACATCGGAAGGTCCGCCCATGAGAGCGGGTGTGATGAAAAAGCCGATCGCCAGGATGAACACGATGAGGCAGCCCGAGAGCACGCCATGGGCGCTGAGCGGCAGGTAGACGTGGCGAAACGCATAGATCCGGCTGGCCCCCAGCCCATGGGCGGCGCGGACATAGCTCGGGTCGATCGCCTTCATGGCGGCGAATAGCGTCAGGATCATGTAGGGCAGCAGGACGTAGGTCATGCCGATGACGACGCCGAGCTTGTTGTACAGCAGCGCGACCGGCTCATCGACGATGCCCGTGCCGATCAGGAATTGATTGATGATGCCGTTGCGTCCCAGCAGGACCATCCACGAATAGGTCCTGACGATGACGCTCGTGAAGTAGGGCACGATGATGCAGAACAGGACCAGGGTGAAGCGCAGCCTGTCGCTGTTGGCGAGGAAATAGGCGATGGGATAGCCGGCGAAGAGCGTCAGCAAGGTCACCAGCAATGCGATCCAGTTGGTGGTGATCATCGCATTAACAACGGCGCGCGAGGAGATGGTCGAGACCGCCTCCAAGATCATGTCTTCGAAGCTGCCCATCTCCTGCAGCGTCTCGATGAAGAACCAGACGAGAGGGACCACGAAGCCGATCGCCAGGAAGCCGATCGCCGGAACGATGAGGAGGGCGGGATCACGCCACAACGCTGATCGAGACGCGGTCATCCCACCAGCACCAGGCTGTCATCCACCGCCCAATCGAGAGCGACGGAGGCATCGACCGCCAGCGGTGGCCGGCCTGAATTCTGAACATCGACCATGACATGGACCGATGGCGCGATCTCGACCTGGTAGCGGACGATGTTTCCCAGGAAGGAAACGCGCCGCACTTGCCCGCTTGCGCGATTGCCACCCGGCCCGCCCGTCTCTGCCGCCCGGATCATCACGCGTTCGGGACGGACGAACAGCGAGGCGCCCATTGCCGTTTCCAGCGTGCCATGCGTTTTCGCACGCAAGACCAGCCCACCGACTCGCAGCCTAACCTGATCGCCCTCGCACCTTTCGACCTTCCCGTCCAGCAGATTGGCCTCGCCCAGGAAGCGTCCGACGAAGGCATTGGCCGGCCGCTCGTAGACCTCGGATGGGACGCCGACCTGCTCGATGCGGCCGCGATTCATGATGGCGATGCGGTCCGACATGTTCATCGCCTCTTCCTGGTCGTGCGTCACATAGACGACGGTCATGCCCAGGCGGCGCTGGATCTCCTTGATCTCGACCTGCATGTCGTAGCGCAGGTTCTTGTCCAGGGCGCCGAGCGGCTCGTCCATCAGCACGATGCGCGGCTCGAAGACGATGGCGCGGGCGATCGCCACGCGCTGCTGCTGGCCCCCTGAGAGTTGCCGGGCGAAGCGGTCAGCGAACGCGCCGAGCTGCACCAGGTCCAATGCCCAGCGCACGCGCTTACGGATTACCTCCTCGGGCTGACGGCGAGCGCGCAGCGGAAAGGCGACGTTCTCGAATACATTGAGGTGCGGGAAGATGGCGTAGTTCTGGAACACCATGCCGAAGCCGCGATGCTGCGGCTGCATGCCGGAGATGTTGGCGCCATCGACGTCGATCGTGCCCTCATCGACCGCAGCGAACCCTGCGATCATCATCAGGGTCGTCGTCTTGCCGGACCCCGACGGGCCGAGGAACGAGAAGAATTCGCCGGGCTTGATGGCGAGGCTGATGCGGTCGACGACGCGGTCGCCGCCGTACCGCTTGGTCACGCCGCGAAGCTCGATTGCGCCTTTGAGGCTCATGCCTTGCCAAGATTGACGTGCGCCACGATCTCGACGAGGCAACCCTCCCCCATCAGCTCCGCGACGATTGTCGCCCGGCTGGGATAGGGCTCCCGGAAGAACTCCTTGTAGACCTCGTTCATGCCCTCGAAGTCGGACTTGCGCACGATATAGATGATGACCTGGGCGACATCGGCGAGCGTGCCGCCGCCGGCTTCGACCGCCTGCTTCAGGTTCTGCAAGGTCTGGCGCATCTGCACCCTGATGTCGCCTTGCACCGTCTTTCCGGTGGTCTGGTCGCGCGGGACCTGGACGCTGTAGATCGTGTTGCCGGACTTGACGGTTCCGTTGACCGGCGCCGATGAGGGCAGCAGCCCTGTCTTGACGACCTCGAACATTTCCTGGCTCCCGCTACTGGGCTATCCATTTCGACCAGGCGGCGTTCACCTTCTGGCGGTTCTCGGACCACCACACGATGTCGCGCACATAGCCCTTGGATTTCGTCCACGGGACGTTCGTCGCTGGATCGAGCAGCTCCGGCGCGGTGGCCGCATAGGCCTTTTGATTGACCGGAATGGCCTTGTAGGCCTTCATCCAGTCGGCCTGGACTTCCGGGCTGAGGCTGAAATCGATGAAGGCGAAGGCCGCCTCGGCGTTCTTGCTCCCCATCGGGATGCCGTAGGCCTGGCCCAGGACGGCGTTCTGGTTCCATTGCGCCCCGAGCGGCGCTCCCTTGTCGATCGCCACGCCAAGCCGGGTGCTCCACAGCGCCGCCAGCACGACCTCCTTGTCGGCGAGCATCTGGGCCGACAAGGCGCCGGTATCCCAGAACTTGGTGATGGCCGGCCGGATCCGCGTCATGGACTTGAAGGCCCGATTGACGTCGAGCGGATAAAGCTTGTCCATCGGTACGCCGTCGGCCAGCAACGCGAACTCGATGTCAGGCGCCCCGCTTGCCATGTCGGCCAAGGTCCGCGGCCCAGGGAACGCCTTGATGTCCCAGAACTCGGCCCAGGATTTCGGCTCCTTGCCTTTCGGATAGGCAGCGGTGTGGAAGCCCATCAGCATGGCGTAGTTGAAGCTGCCGATGAAGGTCTTGTGCTTGACCGTCGCTTCGACGTCCTCGGGGTTGGTGCGCTTGAAGCCTTTGAGATCCAACGGGGCAAGCGCGCCCGCCAGATCGAGCTGCAGCAGCACGTCATCGCCCGTATCGATCAGGTCGACCTCCATCTGGCCCGAACGATGCATCGCCAGCAGCTTGGCCACGGTCGCGGCCACGGGAATGATCTCGATGCCGGTGGCCTTCCGGAAAGGTTCGTAGACGGTCACACGCTTGACGTCGTCGTAGGCGCCGCCGGGGGTGCGAACCGTAAGCTGCTGGGCGGCTTCGGCTCGCCGGACCCAGAAGTGGGGAAACGCGGCCGAAGTACCGGCCAGACCGGTCAACGTCGCTCGGCGCCCCAGATGCCGCACTGGTTTGTCGCTCATGTTCATGCCCTCGCTCGCAGCTCCATGACGGTTTTGTGAGAAAAGCCTTGCGCGGACAACACCTGAGCGCTCTCATGGCCAATAAATTTGGTTATGGCTCATCAGCAAAACTTGTCGTGAAGGCATGAGTGGGGTGCATGCCGATTAGGCTCAGGTTTCGTCATATCGAGGGGTTCCGGGCTGTCATGCAGACCGGCACCGCGACCGGCGCTGCGTCACTGTTGAACGTGACCCAGCCGGCCGTCAGCCAGCTCATGACCGAGATGGAAGCAGCCGTCGGCTTTGCCCTGTTCGACCGACGAGGAGGACGGCTGGTACCGACGGCGAACGCGGATTTGCTGTTCGACGAGGTCGAGCGCTGCTTCACAGGCCTCGACCACGTCAACGCCTTCTGTGCCCGACTGCAGAGTTCCAATGCGCATGCCATCGTGCTGGCAGCCGTGCCGAGCATGGCCCTCACGCTGCTGCCGGTCGCCATCGGGCACTACACGAGCGAGGTGGCGAAGGACTTCTTCACCTTGTTCCCCCGGCATTCGAATGACGCGATCAGGCTCGTCGGCTCCCAGAAGGCCGACATCGGCTTCGGCTCGAAGCCGGCATCCCTGCCTGGCATCCATTGCGAGCCGATCAGCACCCACGACGCGATCTGTGCGCTGCCGCCCGGCCATCCGCTGGCAGCGAAGGCCAGCATCAGCGCCCGCGACCTCCACGGCCAGCCTTTCATCACGATGTCCAGAACGGAGGGCGTGTACGAGATCGTCGAAGAGATCTTCCGTCGCGAGAAAGTCGACGTCGCCAATGTGGCCGAATGCTCGATGACGACGGCAGCGTGTGCCCTGGTCGAGAACGGTGTCGGCCTCACCCTCGTCGAGCAGGGCGCCGCCACCTTGTTCGCAGGCCGGTCGATCGTGCTAAGGCCCTTCGTGCCCAGCGTGCCGGTAACCTTCTATGCCTACTGGCTCGACAAGGCGCCACCCCCCTTCCGCCGCAACGCCTTCGTCGAGATCCTGAAAAAGGAGGCGCACAAGATGGAAGCGGCGCTCGACAAGCAGCTCGACGGTCTCGGCCGGAGCGCGCCCGCCGCGGACCTGAGCCCGCGCCGGACAGCGATCCGGCAGGTCGATCAGATACCCACGCAAGCCTAAAGCGGTTTTCGATCGATCGCTCCTCGCAACGAGAGGTCGGCGGAACTTGCGACGCGGTACGTGGTTTCGCTACGGTCCGGCCGCATGACATCACCTCCATACCCCTTGAACGAGCTCGATCTGTCGGCGCCGCTCGATCGGCACCGCGCCACCGTCCTGCCGGAGTGGATCGACTGGAACGGCCACATGAATGTGGGCTTCTACGTCGTGGCCTTCGACAAGGCGACCGATACGCTGTGCGAGCAGCTCGGCGTGAGCTGGGACTACACGCGCGAGAAGATCGGCATGACCTTCGTGCTCGAGGCGCATGTCACCTATGACCGCGAGGTCAAGGAGGGTGACCCGTTGCGCATCACCAGCCAGATCCTCGACCATGACGCCAAGCGCCTTCATTGCATCCATGCCATGTACCACGCCACCGAAGGCTATCTTGCCGCCACCAATGAGCTGATGCTGATGAATATCGATTACGCCACGCGCCGCTCCGCGCCCTGGCCCGGCTTCGCCATGGAACGCCTCGAGAAGCTCGCCGAGGCGCACAGAAGCCTGCCACGACCGCCACAGGCCGGACGGCTCATAGGCATCAAGAAGAAGCAGTGACCATGCTCGACTCGCTGCCCTATGAGCTGCCCGAGCTCGTCACGCATGCGCCGCTCGACCTCCACCGTTCAGCCGTGCTGCCCGAATGGGTCGATTGGAACGGGCACATGAATGTCGCTTTCTATGTGACCGCGTTCGATCAGGCCTCGGGCACCTTCATGCGCAACATGGGCTTGGGCCGGCGCTACGTCGACGGCAAGCTCGGCATGACCTTCGTGCTGGAGACCCACGTCACCTACGATCGCGAGATGAAGGGCGGCGCACCGATGCGCTTCACCACCCAGCTTCTCGACCGCGACGCCAAGAAGGTCCATCTCTATCACGAGATGTTCCATGCTACCGAGGGCTACCTCGCCGCGACCAATGAGGTGATCGTCATGAACATCGACTACGCTTCGCGGCGGTCCGCGCCCTGGCCGGCACCGGTGGCCGAACGGCTGGAGACATTGTGGCTCGCCCACATGACCCTATCGCGGCCGGCCAAGGCCGGGCGGGTCATGGGACTGCAGAAAAGGTGAGGTCGGCATCTTGGCCGGCGGTAAGATGAAGAACGACTGGCCGGCAACGCCGGTCGCTCAGGCCATGGATTTTGGTCGTGCGGCCGCCGCGCGAGCGACCAATGGCCTGATTTTCTTCCCCCCTTTCCACCGGAAGCACAGCGATGAGCCTTGACCGAGGTGGAGTCCGGCAACAACGCGACGGCGTCTTTACCCAGCTTCGCCAGAGCCTCAAAGATCGCCCGCCACCGGTCTTTCTTGGCCTGGCGGTTAAAGCAATTGTAGCACGCGTCCGGCGAAGACCGCGGTGACTTGTATTGACCGGTCGCCGCAGGTCAGGCATCGGAGCGTCATGAGACCAATCGAGCGTCAAGCCACGGGCCTGGTCGTCCTTGTGCTGTTGGCCGACCTGATCTCCAAGCAGCTTCTGCTAAACCACCTGAGATCCGATTCTTTCGCCCCGGTGGTCGACGGTTTGTTCCGGCTGGTGATGGTATGGAACTTCGGCGTGAGCCTCAGCATCCTGGGCGGCAACAAGGCCGTGCCGGCCTGGGTACTGTCGGCCGTCGCAGTCGGGATATGCGTCGGGCTGCTCGTGTGGCTGCGGCGCACGGATCGTTTCGTGAGAGGGTGGGGTATTGGCCTTGTTATCGGAGGCGCCATCGGCAATGTCATCGACCGGGCTCGTTGGGGGTGCGGTGTTCGACTTTGCCGATTTCTATATTGGCCAATGGCACTGGCCAGTCTTCAACCTGGCGGATGTCGCGATCGTCGTGGGCGTTGCGCTGATATTCATCGATTCTCTCGTTGACGAAAGACAACGTTCACCTTGAACCGGCTTATTCGACAGGCACGGTAAGTGTGCCAACCGCTCGTACAGCGATTGAGCAAAGCCGACATCACGAAATGACGCTCCGGTCCGAGATGAAGCCTGCGCTAACGCGGCTTGCTTCGGTACGATGGTTTGTTCCCGGGCTACTAGGTACAGACCCTGGTCGCGCTCGCCGTTCATGGGACGACCGATCACCAACTGAAAGAGCTGCAATTTCTGCCAATACCGCCTGCCTCCAGGTCAACTAGGCTTGCGAGACGAGACCGCTGGCATGCCGACATTCTTCATGGGCGAGGAGATGTTCCTTCTATCGCAAGGTGCCGTTTGCCCGCTGCTGGTGGCGCCGTCGAGATTCAGAAGATGCTCATCGCTCGCATGCTGGGTCTGTAGCCCAAAAGACAATAGAGCCGATCATGCAATTTCTCGTGTTGGCCTATGATGGCAGAGGTGACCAAGCCAAGGCGCGTCGCGCGAACGCGTCACTTCGAGAGCATCCAGCCAATGGTTGAACGAGGCGAGCTGCGCGCGGCGGGTGCGATTCTCGACGATGGCGGCGACATGATCGGCTCGGTCCTGCTGACCGACTTTCCAACGCGCACGGAGCTTGATGCGTGGCTTGCGCGTGAGCCGTACGTCAAGGAGGGAGTCTGGCAGCAGATCGAGATCAAGCCGTTCCGTCTGGCGGTTCTCGACGGCAAGATCACACCCTAGCAAGGCTACGCCTCAGATCCGCGCCGCATCGAGTTCGAGGGATCCGTGTTCATCTGTGGCTAAAGATACGTCCGCATCGAACGGCGTAGCGGCCCGCTCCTATGTCTGCTCCGCGAGCTTCATCAGCGCCTCGCCGCTCAGGCGATAGGGCAGCCAGTTGCGGATCCACTTGAAGCCCATGCGTTCGTAGAAGCCGCGCGCCGAGTTCCAATCCAGCACATTGAGATCGATGCGCTTGAATCCCTTGGCCACGCATTCCTGGGCCAACGCCTGCATCAGGATGCGAGCCACGCCGCCGCGCCGCTCCTCAGGCACCACCCAGATGTCCTCGATGAAGATGCCGCGCGCCGCCGTCCAGACCGAATAGTTGAACGTGTAGAGCGCAAATCCGACCGCCTTCCCGGCCCGTTCGGCAATCAGCGCCGCAAACTGCGGATCCTTGCCGAAGCCGTCGCGCGCCAGGGTCTGCGGCGTCGAGATGACCGCGTCAGGCTCGTCCTCGTAGGTCGCAAGATCGACGGAGAAGCGATGCAGCAGCTCGACATCCTCGACCGTGGCCAACCGCACGATCACCGAAGGCTTGTCAGACTGCAAGGAACCCTCCATCGACCGCCAGAATCGCGCCGGTCACATAGCTCGCCCAGTCGGAACAGAGAAACAGCACGGGCCCGACCAGCTCCTCGGGCTGACCGACGCGCTTCATCGGCACATGGGCAAGGAAGGAGGTCAATCGCTCGGGATCAGTCCGCGTCACTTCGGTCATCGGGGTGGCGATGATGCCCGGCGCGATGGCGTTCACCCGCACGCCGTCTGGCGCCAGCTCGGCGGCGAGCGCACGCGTGAACTGCGCGATGGCGCCCTTGGTCACGGGATAGACGCCGCTGCCGGCGGGAGCGGTAAAGGAGTTCACCGAAGCAATATTGACGATGGTGCCGTGGGTCCGCTTGAGCTGGTCGGCAAAAGCGATGGTGACGTTGAAGGCGCCGTCGACATTCACGGCCATGGTCCGGGTCCATCGCTCGCGGCCGTCGGGTGCGAGCATGTTGCCACGCAGATAGATGCCGGCATTGTTGATCAGGATACGGATCGGCCCGACCAGCAGGGCAATGTCCTCGGCAAGCTTGCGGCAACTCTCGTAATCGGTGACGTCGAGGGCGTGGCCGCGCGCATCACCACCCTCTTTCACGATGCTTTCGGCAACCGCGTGGGCGGCGTCGGTATCGACGTCCGTCACGATCACTTTGGCACCGGCTTCGGCCAAACCGCGCGCAATGGCGGCGCCGTTGCCGCGCCCCGCCCCGGTGACCAACGCCAATCGCCCGATGAGCAGGTCCTTCAGCATGGTAATCATTTCCATACACCTGCCCCGTACGACGGGAGAAGCTTACGATTCAAGAGCCGCCCACAGTTCGAGATCGCGCTCGGCGGTCCAGATGCGGGGATGGTCCAGGCCTTTCGCTTCGTCGTAGGCGCGCGAGACGTTGAAAGGCAGGCAGTGCTCGAAGATGACCCACCTGCCGTAGCGCGGCTGGAGCGCCGCCATCGCCTTGTCATAGGCATCCTTCAAGGAGTCGCCAGCCTCGGCGCTGGCGGAGACCATCGTATAGAGATCGTGGAGGAAGGTCCGCGTCCCGGCTATGCCTTGCTCGACCGCCTCCTCGCCGATGAGCGCCTCGCCGCGGCCGGGCAGTAGCGCCAGCGGCCTGAGCTCACGCAGCCTCTGCAGGGTCTGGGGCCAGTCCTTGTAGTGGGCATCGCCCCCGTAGGGCGTGGCGCCGGATTCGACCAGGTCGCCGCTGAACAGGGTGCGCTCGCCGGGCAGCCAGACCACCGTATCCCCCTTGGTATGGCCGCGGCCCGCCTGAATGACGTCGACCTGAAGCTTGCCGAGCCAGATCGACAGGCGGTCGCTGAAGGTGATGGTGGGCCAGGTCAAGCCGGGAATGGTCTCTGCCGCCTGGAACAGGCGTGGCAAGCGCTGGACCTCGGACTTGTAGTCCTGTGCGCCACGCTCGACGATCAGCTCGCGCGTCGCCTCGCTGCAAACGATGTGCTGGGCGTCATAGGCCGACGCTCCGAGGACCCGCACGGCATGATAGCTCGACAGCACCACATATCTGATGGGCTTGTCGGTGACACTGCGGACCCGCTCGATCACCGCCTGCGCCATCCTGGGCGTCGCCTGCGTGTCGATCACCATGACGGCATCGTCGCCAACCACGATGCCGGTGTTGGGGTCGCCCTCCGCCGTGAAAGCATAAGCATGCTCGGACAGGCGACTGAAGGTGATCTTCTTTTCCGACGTATCCGCCAGAGAGGCGAAGGCCCTGGCCATTGTCAGTCGGCCATTGTCAGTCGGAGCCGAACTTATGGTAGCGCGCCCGATCCCCGGTGCGCACTGTAACCTCGAAGGAGTCGTTGTCGCGCTCCATGCGCAGGACCACCGGCGTGCCGGCGGGACCGCTCGCCCACAGCTTGCGATAGAAGTCGGCCACATCGTCGAGCACGTCGCCATTCAACGCGTGCAGGATGTCACCGCGCTGCAGGCCGGCGCGATCGGCCGGACCACCATCCGAGACGCCGCCAACAACGAGCTGGCCCAGGTGCTCAACCGTGTAGAGACCGAGCCACGGTCGGGGCGGTGTCGACAGTCGCCCCTTGGCGACCAGCTCGTCGAAGATTGGCTTCAGCCGATTGATGGGCACATACATGTTACCAGGAAAAGCCGGCGAGCCGGGGCCCAACGCCTCCTGCACAAGCAGGGAGCCGATACCGAGAAGCGTGCCGTCCTGGCCGACCAGGGCGGAGCCACCCCACAGGTGATAAGCCGGGACAGTGAAGATGGCGTTGTCGAGCAGATATTCCCAGTAGCCTGCAAACTCACGCCGGCCGGCGATCTTGACCTTGAGCACGGCCTTCTCGCCGCCCAGGCCTGCGACATAGGCTTCGCTGCGCAGCTCCAGGACATCGGAATTGCCGAAACGCATCGGCCTTTGCCGAACAGGCTGTTCGGTCCGCACCAGCCCGAAGCCGCTCTCGTAGTCGTAGCCGACAATATAGGCCGGCCATTCGTTGCCCTCGATGTCGGTAATGGTCACGGTGTCGGCTTCCATGATGAGATAGCCGATGGTCACGATCAGGCCCTGATCGTCGATCAGCACCCCATGGCCCTCGCGCTCGGTGCCCAGGTGCTGGGCCGAGTGACGGTCCTTGGGAATCGTGGTGCGCAGGCCGACGACGGCCGGCAGCACGCCGGCGACCGGTGACGGCAGGTTGGATACGCCGGGCAGCCGTGCCTCGACGCCTTCACGGCCGGTCGGAACATGACCCGCGCCGTTCACGGAACCGTTCAATCCTCGGGCCATTGGACCACCTCCACGCGACGCATGACGCGTTTCCTCTGGAAGGATAGGCGTATGCCGATCCGATTGCTATATGACGCTGTATGGCGCCCCCCGCCGATCCATTTGAAATCACTGATGACGTCGTACCGGCTGCGGCCACCGATCCGGCGCCGGGACGGCGCGCCGTCATGTCCACCGCCCATCTGGAGGGGCTGAACGCGGAGCAACGCCAGGCCGTCACCCATGAAGGCGGCCCGCTCCTGGTGCTGGCCGGGGCCGGCACCGGCAAGACACGGGCGCTGACCACCCGCATCGCCCATCTTTTGATCACCGGACGCGCGCGCCCCTCGCAGATTCTTGCCGTCACCTTCACAAACAAGGCGGCCCGCGAGATGCTCGACCGCGTCGCCAGCCTGATCGGCGGTGCGGCCGACGGCATGTGGCTGGGCACCTTTCATGCCATCGGCGTGAGGGTGCTGCGCCGGCATGCCGAGCTTCTCGGCCTGAAAAGCAACTTCACCATCCTCGACACCGATGACCAGACACGGCTGATCAAGCAGCTTCTGCAGGCCGAGGGCATCGACGACAAGAAATGGCCGGCGCGGATCCTGTCGGGCATCATCCAGCGCTGGAAGGACCGAGCGTTGCCCCCTGACAAGATCTCGGGGGAAGATGCCGGCGATTTCGCCAACGGCAAGGCGGCTGACATCTATCGCCAGTACCAGGAGCGGCTGGCTGAGGTGAATGCCGTCGACTTCGGTGATCTCGTGATGCATTGCGTCACCCTGTGGCAGAAGCATCCCGACGTCCTGGCCCAGTACCATCGTCGCTTCCGCCACATCCTTGTGGATGAATACCAGGATACCAACGTCGCTCAGTATCTTTGGCTCCGGCTGCTCGCCCAAGGCACTCCGGACGTCTGTTGTGTCGGCGACGACGATCAGTCGATCTACGGTTGGCGAGGCGCGGAAGTGGGCAACATCCTGCGCTTCGAGAAAGACTTCCCTAACGCTACCATCGTGCGGCTGGAGCGCAACTACCGCTCGACGCCGCACATTCTGGCCGCTGCGTCACATCTGATCTCGCACAACGAGGGCCGCCTGGGCAAGACGCTGTGGACAGACCTCAAGGAGGGTGAGCGCATCTCGCTGCGCGGTGTGTGGGACGGTGACGAGGAGGCCCGCTCGATCGGTGAGGAGATCGAGGCGCTGCAGCGCGACAAGCATCCGCTCAGCCAGATCGCCATCCTGGTACGCGCAGGCTTCCAGACCCGCGAATTCGAGGAACGCTTCATCACCCTGGGCCTTCCCTATCGGGTGATCGGCGGGCCGCGCTTCTACGAGCGCATGGAGATCCGCGATGCACTGGCCTATTGCCGCGTCACCGTCCAGCCCGACGACGACCTCGCCTTCGAGCGCATCTACAACACGCCGCGCCGCGGCCTGGGCGAGTCGGCCTTGCGCACCCTGCGGCTGATCCAGCGAACGCAGAAGGTCTCGCTGTTCGAGGCGACACGACGGGCGCTGGAGACCGACGAGCTGAAGGGCCGCCAGCGCAAGGCGCTGGGCGATCTGATCAAGAGCTTCGACCGCTGGCGCGCCATGCTCGACGGCATGAATCACGTCGAGGTGGTCGAGACCCTCCTCGATGAGTCGGGCTACACCGACATGCTGCGGCAGGACCGCTCGCCCGAGGCCGAAGGTCGGCTCGAGAATCTAAAGGAGCTCACCAACGCCTTGCAGGAGTTCGACACCCTGCCCGCCTTCCTCGAGCATGTGGCGCTGCTCACGGACAATGCCGAGCGCGCGGGCGGCGACATGGTGAGCGTTATGACGCTCCACGCCGCCAAGGGCCTGGAGTTCGACACCGTGTTCCTGCCGGGCTGGGAGGAAGGCCTGTTCCCCAACCAGCGCGCGCTGGACGACAAGGGCGTGGCCGGCCTCGAGGAGGAGCGGCGCCTCGCCTATGTCGGACTGACGCGTGCCCGCAAGCGGGCCTATGTCTCGTTCGCCGCCAACCGGCGTGTGTTCAATCAGTGGCAGGCGGCCATCCCTTCGCGCTTCCTGCGCGAGCTGCCGAATACGCATCTGGCCGAAACCAGCGACGCAGGCCTCTACGCCACCTACTCTGCCGGGCATCACGGCGGCCTGCGCGAGCAGGCGAGCGGCTTCGACTATGAAAGTCTCGGCGTCACGAATATGGGCCGGGCACGGACGCGCTGGCGCGACGAGACCGTCGACGACCGCCGCGCGGTCGAAGGCGACAAGCCTGATCTCAGTGTCGGGCAGCGCGTTTTCCACCAGAAATTCGGGTACGGCCGGATCGTCGCGGTCGACGGCAACAAGCTCGACATCGAGTTCGAGAAGGCGGGCCTCAAGAAGGTGCTGGACAGCTTCATCGAGGCGGCGTGAGCGGCTGGAAGGCCTGGCGGGACGTCGCCGCTCACGACCGAACGGCCCGCGAACGAGAGCTGGAGCACCTTGCTGAAGAAGGTTTCATCGTCACCAGCCGCGAGCTGTCGCGTGATGGGTCGTGGCGCATCGAGATCTTCGGCGATGGCGACAAGGCAACGGTCCGAGCTGCGATCGACGAAGCCTGGCGGTGGGAGACGCTGCCCGACATCGATTGGGTGGCGGAAAACCAACGCTCTTTCCAGCCGTTCGCAGTCGGTCCGTTCTGGGTCCACCCCTCGCATGTCACTGAAGGCCAGCCGCCTGGAACGATTGCCTTGCGCATCGATGCGGGCATGGCTTTCGGCACCGGCACGCACGCCACGACGCGCGGCTGCCTCGAGATGCTGGCGGCGCTCGATCCACGGCAGACCGCGAGGTCGGTCGATGTCGGGTGCGGCAGCGGCATTCTCGCCATCGCCATGGCCAAGCTGTGGAAGCGGCCCGTCGTCGGCAGCGACAATGACGCCGAGGCGGTCGCCGTCGCGCGTGCGAACGCGAGCCTGAACGGTGTCGGCGATCTCTGCCGCTTCGTGCCCGCGATAGGTCTTGGTGCACCGGACCTCGAGGCGCGGATGCCTTACGATCTCATCGTCGCCAACATCCTGGCGGGGCCCCTGCTCGATCTGGCGGAGTCGTTCTCCGAGGCCGCGCGACCCGGCGGGTGGTTGCTGTTGAGCGGGATTCTGGTGGAGCAGGCCGAGCATATCGTCGCCGTTTACGGCCGGCGCGGCTTCGGCCGCGAGCGACACCTCGATCTCGAAAGCGGCGGCGCGTTGTGGCGTACGCTGTTGCTGCGTCGCCTGGCCAGCAATGACTGAGCTGCGCCTTGCATCTCGCGCGGTTTGGCCAGGACAGTTGGCGCGATCTGCAGCGCTGTTCGAATCGCGCGGCGGACGGCATTCATCCGCGATACCTGGAATCCGAAGGACGGGTCCGAGTCTCCACGGACGCGCACCCGCTCTTGCCCGTGTACTCCAGTGGCTTCCGCTAAGGATCTTCGTCCTCGGCAGTCGATTCAAACTCGGCCCGCCAGCTCTCGGCGGTCAGCCGCTCGACCGCTGCGTTGTAGGCCTCGTTGTTCGGAGCGTTAGCCTTCAAGGTATCAGTCAGGTGCGCTGCGAGCACGCTGCCTACGGCATGAACCGCGTCGTGGCGATCGAGGCCCCCGCCCATCAGCCGTTCGATCGCGCGGCGCACCGGTAACTCGTCGCCCATCGCCACCTGATTCTCGATGATGGCGTGCACCTTCAGGTTCGGCACCCCGACTTCGGCTCGCCGGTGATACGCTTCGACCAGCATGATACGCTCGTCCTCGTCGATCTCGAGCCATCTGGCTGAAACGGGGGCGACATGCGGGTCGTACCGCAAGCCAGTGGCCGACTCGACCGCGTCGTCGATCTCGCCGTCGAAGAATTGGTCAGTGTCAGCGTCGTTGTCGAAAAGGTCCTCGTCATCGTCCATGCCGACTTCCAGCACGTACTCGAACCCGTCGTTGCCAACCGTGCGTCGCAGCGCTTCGATCCGTTTCCTGATACGAGCGGGTGTATCGCTCGGGCCTCGCATCAACAATGGCTTGCCGTCTTTGCCGAATTCGAAGCTGTCGTTACATGCGTCGACCGAGACATCGCCGAACAGAGACTCGGCAGTGGTGAAGTCGGGATGGGGCGGCAACCCGATCGAGCGCGACCAGGCGACGAGATCGCGTAGCAGCTTGCGGGCACGCGCAGGCTCGATCGCGACCATCGGCTGCACGTCGTCCAGCCCCTGTATGAGAGCCTCGAGCTTGCTCGCTACGTCCACACGCAGGATGACGTCCTTCACGCCAACGCAGTAGGTGTCGAGCAAGAAGATGGCCATGGCGATTCTTCCGTCCAAAGCTTTGCGAGCAAGGACTAGGTAGCCGCTGCCTATCTCGAACAGCGCCTCACCTATGAGGCAGGAGTGCATCGGCGCCACCGCCATCCGCCGCACCCGCGTCGCCAGCGACATCTGGCTCTCGGCCACGGCAGCCTTGCGCCGCTCTGCGGCGAGCTTCTTCCGTTGTGCCACCTTGGCCGCGCGCTTCAGTGCGTGTCTCTTTGACATGATTGATCTCTATGAGTGAGGGACGACTCTACCATTGCCGATGGCGTTGGCTTCCTGACCTCTCGGGGCTCGTTCGCCTGTTGCATGCAAGGGACAGGGTGACGTGCTTCACCAGCCCTCCTCGTTGTGGATTTCCAGGGCACGACCCGCTGGGATTGGCCGACAGCATCGTGGATAAGTCAAGGTGTCATGCGATCGAAAGCGAGTGGTGGCAGGGTGCAACACGCCGCGCGGCAGCTTGGAGATAAGATCAACGCTATTGCGACGCTCATGCGGCTCTGGGATGGAGCGTGGGAATGCCGCTCACATCCTCTTCGCGTTCCGCGTGCCACGTATCGTAGGCCGCCTGCATGCGCACCCAAACCCCGGCGCCGCCGCCAAACAACTTGTCGAGCGAGCCGCAACCGCCGGAGAGACCGGCTTGCACTCGTGCAAAACGTCGTCAGATGCTGCCGCGAAATGCCGAGAAGCTGTGCAATCTCGGCCTTGGTCTTGCCGGTCGCGGGGATCACATCCTCCCTCAGCAAAGCGCCAGGATGGGTCGGGCAGCGATCTGGATTGCGCTTGGCGACATAAGCCATGATTGTCTCTCCTCAGCGATCTTGTTTGAAGTCAACGCGGCAGGCGTCGTCGTCCTCGAACTCAAACGTGATGCACCACGGCCCATTCACCTGAACCGAATAGCGCGTGGGTTTGAAGCCTCTCAAAGCATAGAAATCAAAGCCGGGGATGTTCTTTCCTCTCTGCGTTGCGGCGCAACAAGCGTAGCGCCTTTGTCCTACAGCGTCGCTGTCGGAGTGGCTTGAGCGGAGTTTCCAGACGCCGGTGAGATCGAGAGGTTCGTCGTCGTATCTGTCACTGGGCGCAGCGAGGGTCCTTTGAGCCGCAGAAAGGTCCCTCACCGCGCCCGGGATGACATTGGTCATGTATTCAGCAATTGTGATTGCCGATAGGAGGAGGTTAGCTGGTTGTTGGCGATCAGGTGAAACGAGGGGAAAGACCGATGAAGCGTCTCGCGGACAAGGTTGCAGTGATCACCGGCGCAGGCTCCGGCATCGGCCGGGCAGCGGCCAAACTGTTCGTCGCGGAGGGTGCCAAGGTCGTAGTGGCCGAGATCGACGAGACACTGGGCGAGGCGAGCGCGAGTGAGGCCGGTGCCGGCGCTCGCTTCGTGGCGACCGACGTGACCGATGAAAAGAGTGTCAAGCAGATGGTGCAACAGGCCAGAGACGCATTCGGCCACATCGACGTGCTGCTGAATTGCGCCGGCGGCTCGCTGCGCGAGGATCGGCCAGTTGCCGAAGTCGATCTCTCGGTCTGGGACCACACCATGAACCTCGATCTGAAGGGACCGTTCCTGTGCTGCCGGCACGTCATCCCCGTGATGGTCGAGCAGGGTAAGGGCAGCGTGGTCAATTTCTCCTCGGTGGTGGCTCTGCGCGGCAACCACATCGCTCATGTCTACGTCATGGCCAAGGGTGGCCTGATCTCGTTCACCAAGGCGCTGGCTGGCGCCTACTCTCCCCAAGGTATCCGCGTCAACGCCATCTGCCCCGGTATCGTGCTGACTGAACGGGTCAAGAGTCGCTTTGCCGGCGGCAACCAGATTCGCTTCGGCGGCATCGACAATATAGCCGAGCGATACCCGTTCAGCGTCGGTCAGCCGGAGGACATCGCAAATGTTGCCCTGTTCCTCGCCTCCGACGAATCGCGCATGGTGAACGGCACAGCGATCCCGGCCGAAGGCGGCTTCTCCGCCTACTGATCTCCGCTACTTCTTGCGACAGCGCCGCCCCAACTGGACCGCAGCGGAGCAGACATGACTTTCTCAATCGCAGGACGGTGCGCCAGGAGTGGAATGCTTGGCGCCGTGGTCACCACGTCATCGATGGCCGTCGGCAGCCGATGTGCCTGGGCCGAGGCGAATGTGGGGGCGGTCCTGACGCAACACCGTACGGATCCCCGCCTTGGCCCCAAGATCCTCGATGCTCTCAAACGGGGATCCTCGCCGGAGGCGGTGATCGGCGACCTCGACCACAGCGATCCGACCTTGGGTTGGCGGCAGCTCGCCGTCATCGCCGCCGACGGACGAGGCGCCGTCTTCAATGGCGCCCGGATCACGTCGATCCTGAACGCGAAGGTCGGACGCAATTGCGCCGCAGCCGGCAACATCCTGCGAAACACCGAGGTCGTCGACGCCATGGTCTCGAGCTTCGAGGCCAACGAAGACCAGCCGTTGCCCGAACGGCTGATGCGCGCCATAGAAGCAGGCAGCCTCGCCGGCGGCGAATTGAAGCAACTGAAGTCGGCCGCGCTCCTCGTCGTTCACCGGGAGAGCTTTCCCTTCGTCGATCTCAGGGTCGATCTCAGCTCCCAGCCCCTCGTGGAGCTACGCTTCCTGTGGGAGATCTACCAGCCGGCAGCCGACAGCTACGTCGTGCGCGCCATCAATCCGGACAAGGCGCCGGGGCCTGCTTGACGCGCCAGCCAGAAATTCGGCCCGCAGCCGCTCAAGATTCTCACTTGACTTGTACTGAAGTAATACTATAGCTCAAGCCTATGCCGGAGGGCGCCGGTCTTGAGCTTGGAACATCTTTATATCTTGGGCTCGGCAGTGCAGAGACACACAGGCCTGATTGGTGCAGCGCTTGCGGAAATTCCTGAGGGACGGCGCCCTCGGAATGCGGCAGCGAAAAGGGCCGGCTCTCGCCGACCCTCCACGCTTACGCTTACGCTACGCAAAAAACGCTTACGCTGCGCGACGCAAATTCTGATTGGCCGCGGTAAGAGTGCCGCTGAAACCATCGACATCCGGGCTCACGCCGTGCGCCGCTTCGCGGACGGCAAAGTGGATATCGGACCGAGCCAGGCCGAGATCGGCCAGCTCGCGGTCGGTCATGCGGTAGAGCTGGGCCTCGGCGGCACGCAGCCTGAAGTCCGCTTTGACGGCTTCGACCAGACGGCGCCATTGGCGGCCAACCCACAGGATCGCGTCGGCGAGACCATCGGCAATCAGCTCGGCGCGCGCATAGCGGGCGCGCATCTCAAGCAGCCGCCGGTCATCGAACGACATGCCAACCTTGGTGTTCCCCCCCGCCGGCGCAGTTTCGCTCTTCAGATCCTGGAAGGTCCGAATCGGCTGGGTCATCATGAAATTCACTCCTTTCATTGTGCATTGCGACATTCAATGCTGCGATGCACGAAGCAAATATAGAGCCTTGAGATTAAACAATAATTGCTGTCGTTGGATTTCTGATATGCGTACACTGCATAGAGAACAATAATCGAGCATTTCGCAAGCGCGAAAGAACAAATATTACTCAATTTGCCTCCCCTCAGCACCGCGCGTAGGGTCGCGTCCGATCATGAGTTCTGCTCCCGACGACGTTCTCCACCTCCTCCGCAGACGCGGGCGCCATCCCGACCCGTCAGCCCTGGATGCCCTGATGCGGGGCGTCGCCGCCGCCCCGGAAAGCCTGGCTGGACCCGAATGGGTGGAGCTCGTTGAGCCCGGCGCCGACGCCGAGCTCACGGAGGCGCTCGCAGCGTGGCGGGCGGCGTTGGCGAAGGCGGGTGACGGGCTGGAAGACGTTCCTGCCCCGCCATCACGGCTGGCCGCGCTGCGTGCAGAGTTGAAGCGCCGCGGCCTCGACGGCTTCGTCGTGCCGCGCGCCGACGAGCATCAGGGCGAGTACGTGCCCCGCCGATCCCAGCGGCTGGCCTGGCTGACCGGCTTCAGCGGGTCGGCGGGCCTTGCCATCGTGCTGGCCGACCGCGCTGCGATCTTCATCGACGGACGCTATACCCTCGCCGTTCGTTCCCAGGTCGACACCGACGCCTTCGTGCCGCACCAGATCCCCGAGCAATCGCCGGAGACCTGGATTGCCGAGAATCTACCCAAGGACGGCAAGCTCGGCTTCGATCCCTGGCTGCAGACGGTCGATGGCTATGACCGCTTTGCCCGCGCCTGCGAGCGCGCAGGTGGCGCGTTCGTGCCGATCGATTCCAATCCGATCGACGCGGTATGGGCAGACCGGCCGCCGGCGCCGTTGGCGCCGGTGCTGCCGCAGCCCGACGAATTTTCAGGAGAGACCAGTGCCGCCAAGCGCGCTCGCATCGCGGCCGCAGTCAAGGCAAAGGGGGCGGATGTCGCTCTGATCACGGCGCCCGATTCGATCGCCTGGCTGTTGAATGTGCGCGGTGGCGACGTGCCCCGCACGCCTTTCGCGTTGGGCTTTGCGCTGCTGCACGGCGATGGCCACGTCGATCTCTATATGGATCGCCGCAAGCTGCCTGATCGCACGCTGGCCTGGTTGGGCAATGCCGTGACCCTGGCGGAGACCGCTGAGCTGGGACGCGCCCTGGACGTGCTGGGCAAGATCGGCAAGCGCGTGCTGATCGAGACCGCGACTGCGCCGGTGTGGGCCGCCAATCGCCTCCACGCGGCCGGCGTTGCCCTGGTGCGTGAGGCCGACCCTATCGCCTTGCCGAAGGCATGCAAGAACGCCGTGGAGCTTGCAGGCGTCCGCCGCGCTCATCGCCGCGACGGCGCGGCCGTCAGCCGCTTCCTCGCCTGGCTTGCGCGCGAAGCCCCAGGCGGCAAGTTGCGCGAGATCGGAGTTTCCGACCGGTTGCAGGCGCTGCGCCAGGAGAGCGGCCAGCTGCGCGACTTGAGCTTCGACACCATCTCCGGTGCCGGCCCGAACGGCGCGATCGTGCATTACCATGCCTCGCCGGCAACGGAGCGCACGCTCGAGCCCGGCAACCTCTACCTGGTGGATTCAGGCGGCCAGTATCGAGACGGCACGACGGACATCACCCGCACCGTGTCGATCGGCACCGCTACCGCCGAAATGCGCGATCGTTTCACGCGCGTCCTGAAAGGCCACATTGCGCTTGGCACAGCGCGCTTCCCGGCAGGCACGACCGGCTCACAGCTCGATGCCCTGGCGCGCTACGCGTTGTGGCAGGTTGGGCTGGACTATGATCACGGCACCGGTCACGGCGTCGGCGCCTACCTTTCGGTGCACGAAGGCCCGCATCGCATCTCCAAGATGGCCAATGCCGTCGCCCTGCAGCCCGGCATGATCGTCAGCAACGAGCCGGGCTACTACAAGGCCGGCGCCTATGGGATACGCATCGAGAATCTCCTGGCGGTATGCGAGGCCAAGATCGAAGGCGCCGATCGCCCCTACCTGGAGTTCGAGACGCTCACCTTGGCGCCGATCGACCTGAATTGCGTCGAGCCTGGCCTGCTGACCGATGCCGAGCGGCAGTGGCTCAACGACTATCACCGCCGCGTGCGCGAGACGGTGGGACCCACTGTCGACGAGACGACGCGAGCCTGGTTGGCCGAGGCGACGCGCGCCATCTGACAACCCTTGCGCCATACGCGAAGAAAGCGAGACGATGACGACTTTTCCGGATCTGCCGACGTTTGTGACGCATCTCGAGTGCGCGATGACCGGCGAGAAGCTGCGCGCCGACGTTCCCCACAATCTGTCGCCGGCCGGCTTTCCAATCTTGGTGCGCTACGATCTCGCCGCCGTGAAAGCGACCCTGACGAAGGAGAAGCTCGCCGATCGCACGCCGGATTGGTGGCGCTATCGCGAGTTGCTGCCGGTGCGCAAGGCCGAGAATATCGTGTCGCTTGGCGAGGTGATGACTCCGCTCATCTCCATGCCGCGCTTCGGCAAGTCGCTGGGCGTATCCGGCGAGGTCATCGTCAAGGACGAAGGCCGGCTGCCGACAGGGTCGTTCAAGGCGCGTGGACTGGCGTTAGCAGTCTGCATGGCCAAGGAATTTGGCATTCGGAAGATGGCGATGCCGACCAACGGCAACGCCGGAGCCGCTCTGGCCGCGTATGGCAGTCGGGCTGGCATCGAGACCGTCGTGTTTTGCCCGGACGACACGCCGATCGTGAACGTCAACGAGATCGCCGAATGCGGCGCGCGCGTCTACAAGGTCAATGGCCTGATCAACGACTGCGGGCGCTTGGTTGGTGCCGGTGTCGCCAAAGCCGGCTGGTTCGACACGTCCACGCTCAAGGAGCCCTATCGGATCGAGGGCAAGAAGACGATGGGGTTGGAACTCGTCGAGCAGCTCGATTGGCAAATGCCCGATGTGATTTTCTATCCGACTGGCGGCGGGACCGGGCTGATCGGAATGTGGAAGGCGTTCGCCGAGCTGGAAGCGATCGGGTTCATTGGCAAGGAACGGCCCAGAATGATTGCCGTGCAGGCTGCCGGCTGCGCGCCCATCGTTCGCGCCTTCGAGAGCAACAGCCGTCATGCGACGCTGTGGGAAGATGCGCACACGGTGGCGGCTGGAATTCGCGTGCCTGGGGCAATCGGCGATTTTCTCATTCTCGATGCCGTTCGTGACTCGGGAGGCTTCGCCATTGCCGTCGACGACAGCGCGATCTCGTCTACTCTCGATGAAGTTGCCCGACTGGAAGGGCTCCTGCTGTGCCCCGAAGGCGCCGCCACCTGTGCTGCCTATAAGCAGGCCCTTGCCGATGGCCGGGTGAAGAAGACTGACAGGGTGGTGTTATTTAATTGCGCGACCGGCCTGAAGTACCCGATGGCCGATGGCGGACAACCCCTCGATCGGCACGCGCCCGTCGACTACGCCCTCCTGTGAGGGAGCGGATTGGAACGCTTTGTGCAGTGCACCTGCCGAAGCCCACAGGCCGCCCTCTGGGGGGCTGACGGCGCGATGTTTTCCAGCGTATCTGGCGCAAAAGCTGCCATATTTTTGAACTGTTGATGAAAAAACCCTCAATGAGGCTTTCAAAAGCCAAGTTTTACGGGGCTTTTTTGGGAGTGTTACCGCAGGACCACACTTGGGCAACAATGCGTCGATGCGGGTTCCATTTGGTGGCGACTGCTGGAATCTGCGCGTAATATTTGCGCGCGACGCAATCATCAAGCCCGCGAAGCAACCTCTCTGAATTCTTCGACGAGGAGATACTGTATGAAGAAGGTCCTACTAGCGGCGGCGGCAGTGGTGGCACTGCCAGCCATCGCCGAGGCCCAAACTGCTCCGACCCCTGGCGTCTATCTCGGCGTTGAGGGCGGTCTCAACTGGTTGTTCAACACCACCATCCTGGGCCAGAATGTCAGCTCCCAGACCGGCTGGGCGGTCGGTGGCAAGATTGGCTATGACTTTATCGGCCCGCGCGTCGAAGTCGAAGGTCTGTATCGCCAGAACGTGAATGGCAACTTCTTCGGCAACCGCGCCATCACCGGCCAGATCAGCCAAGTCACGGCAATGGCCAACTTCCTGTACGATTTCAACGCGCTCGGCGCGATCGTGCCGTACATCGGCGCCGGTGCGGGCGTTGGCTTCGTCGACGGCGGCACCAATCTCGGCAGCACGGTGTTTGCGTTCCAGGGCATCCTGGGCGTGGGCTACAATTTCAGCCCCAACCTGCGCTTCAACCTGGAAGGCCGCTACGCCGGCACGACCAATCCGCAGGTCGCGGGCAGCAGCTGGAGCAACAACAACGCGATGTTGCTGGCCAGCGTGATGGTGAAGTTCGGCGCAGCGCCGCCGCCCCCGCCACCGCCGCCGCCGGCCGTTGCGCCGCCGTCCTTCATGGTGTTCTTCGATTGGGACCGCTCGAACCTGTCGGCCCAGGCGCTCGCCACCATCAAGCAGGCGGCCGATGCCTTCAAGCAGAAGGGTAACGCCCGCATCACGGCGACCGGCCATACCGACACGTCGGGCCCCGAGGCCTACAACATGGCGCTGTCGCTGCGTCGCGCCAATGCGGTCAAGGACGCCCTGGTGCGCGAAGGCGTGCCGGCGC
>Ga0081455_10000165_pt1 | contig 81987 bp, 81 predicted proteins | sample TabmetS3T2R1_FD_70207 | JGI IMG/M metagenome (GOLD analysis project Ga0081455, IMG submission 70207) | Tabebuia heterophylla rhizosphere microbial communities from the University of Puerto Rico - S3T2R1 | ecosystem: Host-associated > Plants > Roots > Rhizosphere ...
GCCGCGCGCGTCGCTTGGCATGACGATCTCGCATGCCGCCCTTGGCGTCGTCGTGCTGGGAGCCGTGGCGACCGGCGCCTGGCATCTCGAAGTGATCCAGACCCTGAAGCCGGGCGAGAAGACGCGCATCGCCGGCTACGACATCACGCTGGTGCGCGTCGACAACGTGCAGGGCCCCAACTATGTCGCCGAGCGCGCCATCTTGGCCGTGACCGTCGGCGGCCGGCCTTTCACGGTGCTCGAGCCCGAACGCCGCCTGTTCACGGTGCAGCGCCGGCAGGTCGCCGAGACTGCGATCCAGACCAACCTGTTGCGCGATTTCTACGCCACCTTGGGCGAAGGCGACGCCAAAACTGGCTGGACCATCCGCCTCTATGACAACCCGCTCGCCCCCTGGATCTGGCTTGGCGCTGCCCTCTGCGCTTTTGGCGGCTTCGTATCCCTGAGCGACCGCCGCCTGCGCATCGGCGCGCCGTCCCGTTTCAGGGCGACAAGACCACGGTCGGCATGAATCGCCGCCTCCTCTTCCTCCTGCCGTTGCTGACGCTCGCCCTGATGGCGGGTTTCTTCGCCTGGTCGCTGATGGCCGGCCGCGATCCGGGGTCAATCGGATCGGTGATGGTGGGGCGCCCAGCACCGCGCCTCGACCTGCCGGCGCTCAGGCCCGGCGAGCAGCCGCTTACCGATGCGCTCCTGAAATCTGGCAAGCCCGTGCTGGTGAATTTCTTCGCCAGCTGGTGCACGCCCTGCCTGGCCGAGCATCCGCTGTTCACACGCCTCAAGGAACGCGAGGGGGCGACCGTCATCGGAATTGCTTGGAAGAACAAGCGCGAGGACGCGCTCGCCTGGCTGCAGCGCCTGGGCGATCCCTTCAAGGCGGCAGGCCTCGATCTCGACGGCAAGACTGGCCTCGACTGGGGCCTCTCCGGCGTGCCTGAGACCTACGCCATCGATGGCAGTGGCATCGTTCGACTCCACTTCCGTGGCCCCCTCACCGAGCGCGATCTCAACGAGTCGGTCCTTCCCTTCTTGAAGGGGACGAGGTGAGGCGCACGTTCGCGCTCTTTCTCCTCCTTGCCGCCGCCGTATGGCCGGCGCTTGCCGTGGAGCCGTCCGAGATGCTGCCCGATCCCGTGCTCGAGGCCCGCGCGCGCGAGATCGGCCAAGCGTTACGCTGCGTCGTCTGCCAGAACCAGTCGATTGATGACTCGTCGGCCGAGGTGGCGCACGACATGCGCCGCGCCGTGCGCGAGCGGCTGCTCGCTGGTGACAGCAACGAGCAGATCTTCACCTTCATGGTGGCGCGCTACGGCGACTTCGTCCTGCTGAAGCCGCCGTTCAAGGCCGGCACGCTGGTCCTCTGGCTGGGCGCGCCGTCGCTGTTGCTGATCGCAGGGATCGCGCTGCTGGTGGCGGCACGTCGTCGTCGTGCCCCTGCCGCGCCCCAGCCGCTCAGTGACGAAGAGCGTCAGCGCCTCGATGCCATCCTGAGCGAGCGGAAGGACTGATGTTCGAGTTCCTCCTCGCGCTCCTGGCGACGGCGACGGTGGGCGTCCTTCTGGTCCCGCTCCTGCGCGCGCGCCCTACTGCGACCGGCCGCTTCGAGGGAGAGCTCGGCATCTACCGCGACCAACTGGCCGAGATCGAGCGCGAGCGTGCGGCCGGCACCTTGCCAGAGGACCAGGCTGCCGCGGCGCGCGTAGAAGTCGAGCGCCGCATCCTGGCCGCTGCCGATCAAGCACAGCCGGCCGCGTCGTCGCCCGGCACTTCGTCGGCGTTGAACAAGCTTCTGCCGCCAGCGCTGGCGCTGCTGATTCCGCTGCTGGCGCTTGGCATCTATTTGCAGGTCGGCCATCCGGGATTGCCATCTGCGCCCTTCGTCCCTGGCACAAGGGCGCCGGCTGAGCCGACACCCGACATCCCGCGACTGCTTGCTGCTGCGCGGGCACGCGTCGCGGCCACGCCGGACGATGCCGATGCGCAGTCGGCACTGGGCGAGGCGCTTACCCTCGACGCTAACGGCACGGTTACCCAGCCGGCTATCGAGGCGTTCACGAAGGCGTTGCGCCGCCAGCCTGATGATGCGCGCGCCCTCTACTACCTCGGCCTGCACGAGGCGCAGAGCGGCGATAGCCGCGCCGCACTCGCCCGTTGGCGTGACCTGCTGGCCAAGAGTCCGCCGGATGCGCCGTACTTGCCGATGCTGCGCGCCGAGATCGAGCGCGTCGCCAAGGCAGCCGGCCTCGATCCCAGCGTGCCCGCCGCCACACCCTCTCCCTCTCCTTCGCGCGAGCAGCAGGAGGCGATGGCGGCCATGACGCCCGAGCAGCGCCAACAGGCGATCCGCGGCATGGTCGAGGGGCTGGCGCAACGCTTGAAGGATAACCCGCAGGACCGGGCCGGTTGGCTGCGTCTGGCCAATGCCTGGAAGGTCCTGGGTGAGAACGCCTCTGCAGTCGATGCCTACGCCCACGCCGATACGCTCGCGCCAGTCGACACGCGCCTGCTGGTCGACTGGGCCGAAGCCCACGTGCGGCAGCTCAAGCCGGGCGAGACGCCATCGCCCGCTGCTGTCGCCGTGCTCGAACGCCTGGAGAAGGCCGAGCCGCGCAATGCACTCGCGCTGTTCTACCTCGGCGCCGCCTCCTTCGCGGCCGGCGACAAGCCTGCGGCTGCACGCCGCTGGAAGACGCTGCTCAGCCTGCTGCCCGCCGACGCCCCGATTCGCGACACGCTGGAGCAGAAGATCAAGGAGGCGGAGGGCCAGTAAGCTACCCTCCGGGCCGGCAAAGACGTGACCAAATCGTGCCAATGTGAGTTTTGGCACCTCATTCCAGCACCTCCCTGCGGTAGCGCTATCGCCTGAATGGAGGGCGCCGTGCGCTTTCTCGATGTCGATTGTCCGGTAATGCATTCGCGAGGAGCCGTCGCGGCTTGGCCGCATGGTTTGGGGAACGCCATGGCAGAGCCCGATCTCGCAGAGGTCCGTCCTGACCACCACGCCGCGTGGGCCAGGCGGGCGGTGCTGCTCGTGGAAATCGTCAGCTCGGGGCGCCGGCTCGAGCAGGATGAGGACAGTGTCGGGTCCGACTGGCGACGCGTCACCGATCGCGTGAAACGCGACATCCTGCCCCTCACTAATGGCCGGCTGATCAGGAGCCTGGGCGATGGAATGCTGCTCGATTTCGAGGACGTGCGCTCGGCGATGTCGGCGGCGCTTGCGATTCAGGAGCAATGCGCACGGGCAAACGGTGGTCGCGCGCCCGATCGCCAGATCCTGCTCCGCATGGCAATGGAGGCGAGCGACGCTATCGTCGATGACGTTCTGGACCGCGGCGTCGATCTCGCCGTCCGTCTGATGAGCTTGGCAGGCCCCGGGGATATCGTCGTCTCCGAGCCTGTGCGCGACGGCCTGACTCCTGGTCTCGACGCTGACATCGAGGATCTCGGCGACTGCGCTGTGCACGGCAACCGCGAACCCGTGCGCGCCTATCGCGTCGGCGCGCCCGGCCCTCAATCCATGCCGAGCTTGGCCGCTTCCGTCGAGGAACTCGCGCCCTCGGTCGCGATCGTGCCCTTCGTCTCGTTGAGCCTCGCCAATGATCACGGCGTGATCGGCGAGATCCTCGCCGAGGAGCTGATCCGCTGGCTGTCGCGCGCGCCGGATCTCAAGCTTGTGTCGCGGCTGTCGACGCGGGCGTTTAACGGCCGCTGCGCGTCGCCGCGCGAGGTTGGCGGGCGACTTGGCGCCGACTATGTCCTGTCGGGCGCCTATCGCGTCCGCGACGTGCACTTCAAGCTCGATGTCGAGCTGGCCGAAGCCAGGACCGGCCGCATCCTGTGGGCCGAAACCTTGGAGGACAATGTCGCAGCCATCGTCGACGGCGAGCAGGAGCTGATCGGCCATCTGATCTCAGCAGTCGGCAACGCCATCGCCAGACGCGAGCTGCCGCTTTCGCGTAGCCGGGCGCTGCCGACACTCGAGGGATACGCCATGCTGATGGGCGCGATCAGCCTGATGCACCGCCTATCACCGCCGGACTTCGGCGAGGCTCACCGCCTCCTGCAGGCACTGACCGATCGCGGCGTGCACCATCCGCTGCCGATGGCTTGGCTCGCCTACTGGCATGTGCTGCGTGTGCAGCAGGGCTGGTCCGATGACTCGCAGCGCGACACCTATACAGCCGCCGAATACACCAAGCGCGCGCTCGGCATGGATCCTGACAATTCGCTGGCGTTGGCTGTCAACGGCTTTGTCCACATGACGTTGCTCAAGAGGTTCGAGGCCGCTCAGGAATCCTATCAACGGGCGCTCGCGGTCAACCCGAGCAATGCGTTGGCGTGGCTGCTGAAAGGCGCGCTGCACGCCTTCAAGAGCGATGGGGCGCGAGCAGTCGAGCACACCGAGCGCGCGCTGGCGCTTTCGCCGCTCGACCCGCATCGATACCTGTATGATACGCTTGCCGCCACCGCCGCCCTCGCTGCCGGCCGCTACTACCGGGCATTCGAGCTGGCGCAGCGTGCGCTGAAGGCCAATCGCAGGCGGCCCTCGACACTACGCTCCCTCATGGTGGCGCAGTGGCAGCTCGGCCAGCATGAGGAGGCGCGTCAGGTCGCGCAGGAGCTTCTGAGACTGCAGCCCGACATGACCGTGGGCGAGTGGTTGAAGTCGACGCCGGCTGCGAACTGCGCACTTGGCGGTATCGCGGCGGAAGTGTTCTGCAAGGCGGGCATACCGGCATGACTGGCGGGCGCGACAAGCGCAGAAGTCTCAGTGCGCCATCTGCAGGCTGGCTCGCGGCTCCGTCGCGCGGAGCCGGGTGAAGGCAGGCGCCTCTTGCGACAGCAGCGCTCCGGTTCGAGGGTTGACGATATGCAGGCCCGTGCAGGCCGGGCACCGCTCGGCCACGTAGATCCTGAGCGGCCGTGGTGCGGGCCGTGCATCCTCGACCTCGTGGCCCTCGACCTCGCCGCCCGTCATCGGGCAGCGGTAGATGAATGTCGTAACCATGCCGACAAAATAGCCAGTGGGTGGGTAAGCCGCTTTGATCCTGGTCAATCTTTGGTTCATCGCGGCCTGCTCAGCGTTGCGGCCAGGTCAACGAGGCTCCGGCCGCGGCGCCGGGTGTTCCTCGGACATCAGCTTGCCATTCGCCGGATTGACCAGATGCATGCCACCGCACGCCAGGCAGCTCTGGGCGACGTAATGCGCCTCGACATTGTCCGTGGCGAGCTGAGTGCCCTGGACGTTGAGACCGGTGACGGAGCAGCGGAAAATGAAATGGCGCACACCCTACAAAGGCCTTCCCGACGGATGTGCGCCTTGATCTGGATCAAACAGGGCGGGCTCAGCCGCCGGCTCGCCAACCGATGTGCAAGCATCATGGTCTGGTGCAACCGCAAGTTGGTCACAGACGTAGTGTCACCATTTTCTAGAATATCCGTTGCCAGCCGGGAGACCGGCTACTAGGGTTGTCTGGTGTGGGTAGGTAGTCGGACGAAAAGGGGAGTCGTCCGTCCTCTGGCACCAGGGAGTGGATCGCCGATCGGCCGCTTGGGGGACCGTCATGACGTCGCTGGTCAACAATTTGGGGGGTACGGAGGGGTTCGGCGAGTTCTCACTCGATCGCAACGACGATGACTCGACCCCTTTCATCGATCTGAGCTCGATCTTTGGCACGCAAGGCCTGAACTTCTTCGGCCACCAGTACACGGGCCTGTGGCTCAACAACAATGGTAGCGTGACCTTCAACGATGCGCTGGGCGCCTTTACACCGACCGCGATCACGGGCACGACGAACAATCCCATCATTGCCGCTTACTGGGCGGACGTCGATACCAACGGCGGCCCGGTGACGCCGACGCCCGGCGGTACATCAGCCGGTTCGGACCTGCTGTGGTACGACCTCGATCCAATCACCCACACTTTCACCGCGACCTGGGACGATGTCGGCTACTTTGGTTCGCATACGGACCACCTGAACGCCTTCCAGCTCAGCATCACGCAGGTCGGAGTCAACGGCGACTTCGACATCGTTTTCCGTTACGAAAATGTTGACTGGACGACCGGCGATGCGTCCGGCGGCAGCGATGGTCTGGGCGGCACGCCCGCCCGCGCAGGCTACAGCGCGGGCGACGGCGTCGACTTTTTTGAGCTGCCGCAGTCGGGCGACCAGGCGGCGTTGCTCGACCTGGAGAATGCCAGCAATGTCCGCACGCCAGGCACCTTCGTATTCGCCGTGCGCAACGGTTCGCCGACACCGGCCTTCTCGGTGAGCGACGCCTCCGTCGTCGAGGGCTCCGGCCGGGGTACCACCGTTTTGCGTTTCGTGGTCTCGCTCACGGCAGCGGTGGACGGGCCGGTCTCCGTCGACTACGCCACCTCTGACGGAACAGCTCACGCGGGCAGCGACTACACCGCGACGTCCGGGACCTTGGTCATCCCGGCGGGCAGCCTGTCCGCCGTCATCGACGTGCCCATCAGCCGTGACACTCTCGTCGAAGGCGACGAGACCGTCACGCTCACCTTGTCCAATCAATCCGAAGGCACGACGATTCTCGACGGCACCGCCACAGGCACCATCGTCAACGACGACGCCTCGATATCGATCGCCGCTCTGGACGCCGACAAGGCCGAAGGCAATGGCGGCGGCACCTCCTTCACTTTCACGGTGACCCGCACCGGCGATACCAGCAGCCCCTCGAGCGCGAACTGGGCGGTAAGCGGCCCGACGGTGAATGGCGTCGACTTCCAGGGCGGCGTTCTGCCCTCGGGCACAGTCACGCTGGGCATCGGCGAGACATCCAAGGTCATCACCATCCATGTCGCCGGCGACACTGCGGTGGAAGTCGATGAAGCCTTCACCATCACCCTGTCCGATCCCACATCCGGCACCGTGATCGGTACCGCCTCGGCCACTGGCGTCATACGCAACGACGATGGCGGGCCACCGCAGCTATCGATTGCCGCGACCAGCGCCAACAAGGCGGAAGGCAACTCGAGCAACACCGCCTTCACCTTCACCGTCACGCGCAGCGGTGATACCGGCAGCGCCGTCAGCGCCAGCTGGGCGGTCAGCGGGCTCGCCGTCAATGCGGCGGATTTTGCGGCCGGCGTGCTGCCCTCGGGCACTGTGAGCTTCGCCGCCGGCGAGACCTCGAAAGTCATCACCATCAACGTGGCAGGCGATACGATCGTTGAAGGCAACGAAGGCTTCCGGGTGACGCTCTCCAACCCCAGCGCCAGCGCCGTCATTGGCACGGCTGTTGCGCAGGGCGTCATCCGCAACGACGACGCGTCGCTGTCGATCGCCGCCACCAGCGCCAATAAGGCGGAAGGCCAGTCGGGCAGCACGGCCTTCACCTTCACGGTCACCCGCACGGGCGACTTGAGCGGCACTTCCACTGCGCATTGGGCGGTTGGCGGCGCCTCGGTGAATGGCGCCGATTTTGTCGGTGGCGCGTTGCCATCGGGCACGCTGAGCTTCGGTGCCGGGGAGACGACCAAAGTCATCACCGTTAACGTCGCCGGTGACACGGTGGTGGAGGGCCATGAACCCTTTGCGGTCACCCTGTCCGATCCCAGCCCCGGCACGACCTTCGGCGTGGGCACAACCTTTGGTCTCATCCGCAATGACGATGCCACGCTGCTGATCGCCGCCAGCAGCGCCAACAAGGACGAAGGCCAGTCCGGCAGCACGCCTTTCACTTTCACCGTCACTCGCGCCGGCGACACTACGAGCGCCGTCAGCGCCGATTGGATGGTGACTGGCGCGGTTGACGCCGCGGATTTCGTGGGTGGCGTGCTGCCTTCAGGCACGGTGAGCTTCGCCGCCGGGGAGACGACCAAGGTCATCACCCTCGATGTCCGTGGGGACAGGACAGTGGAGGCCAACGAGGCTTTCACCGTCACTCTATCCAACCCAAGCAGCGGCGTCGTTGTTGGAGTCGCCTCGGCTCATGGCGTCGTCCACAACGATGACGCCTCGTTATCGATCGCCGCTACCCATGCCGACCGGCCGGAAGGCAACAGCGGCAGCACCGCTTTCACCTTCACGGTGACCCGCTCGGGCGATCTTACCGGGCCCGCCAGCGCGCATTGGGCGGTGAGCGGTGCGGCGGTGGATGCCGCCGATTTCGTCGGCGGCACGCTGCCCTCCGGCACGGTGAGCTTCGTTGCCGGACAGGCGACCAAGGTCATCACTGTCAACGTCGCCGGCGACGCGGTGTTCGAGGCTGACGAAGCGTTCACCGTCACCTTGTCCAACCCCAGCGCCGGCGTCGTGCTGGGCACCGCTTCGGCGCACGGCGTCATCCGCAACGACGATGCGGGTACGCCCACGCTCTCGATCACCGCCGATAGCGCCAACAAGGCGGAGGGCAATTCCGGCAGCACGGCCTTTACCTTCACGGTCACGCGCACCGGCGACACAAGCGGCGCCTCCAGCGCCCACTGGGCGGTCGGCGGATCGGCCGTCAACGCCGCGGACTTCGCGGGCGGTGTGCTGCCGTCCGGTACTGTCAGCTTCGCCGCCGGCGAGGCGACAAAAACCATCACCCTCAGCATCGCCGGTGACAAGCGTGTGGAGGGCAATGAGGCGTTCACCGTCACCCTCTCGAGCCCGAGCGAGGGCACCGTCATCGGCACCGCCTCGGCCGGCGGCGTGATCCGTAACGACGACGCCTCGCTGTCGATTGCCGCCAGCGGCGCCGACAAGGCCGAAGGTGATGAGGGCACGACCGCCTTCACCTTCACCGTCACCCGCAGCGGCTATAATACCAGCGCCGTCAGCGTGCACTGGGCAGTGAGCGGCGCGGCTGTCGATGCCGTCGACTTCCTGGGCGGGGTGCTGCCTTCCGGCACCGTGAGTTTCGCCGCCGGCGAGACGAGCAAGATCATCACCATCGACATTGCCGGCGATACTCTCGTCGAGACTGACGAGGCCTTCACGGTCACCCTGTCCAGTCCCAGCACCGGCGCCGTCATCGGCACCGCCTCGGCACAGGGCGTCATTCGCAACGACGACATCGCCCCGCCCAGCCTGTCGATCGTCGCCACCAGTGCCGACAAGGCCGAAGGCAATACCGGCGCTACCATCTTCACCTTCACTGTAACGCGCGACGGCGACGCCAGCAGCGTCTCCAGCGTTGCCTGGGCGGTAAGCGGACCCGATGTCACCGGGGCGGATTTTGTCGGCGGCACTCTGCCGTCGGGTGCGGTCATCTTCTCCGGCGGCGAGACGACCAAGACCATCACGGTCAGCGTCGCAGGCGACACGCTTGTCGAGGCGGATGAAACCTTCGCGGTGACGCTCTCCAACCCCAGCACCGGCACGGTCATCGGCACGGCCACGGCGCAGGGTGTCATTCGCACCGATGACGCTTCGCTCTCGATCGCCGCGGCCAGCGCCGACAAGCCGGAGGGCAATTCCGGCAGCACATCCTTTACCTTCACCGTCACCCGCTGTGGCGACACCAGCAGCGCCGCCAGCGCTCATTGGGCCGTGAGCGGTGCCGCAGTCGACGGCGCCGATTTCGTGGGCGGCGTGCTGCCCTCTGGCATCGTAAGCTTCGCCGCCGGTCAGAAAACCCAAGTCATCACCATCGATGTCGCTGGCGATACCCTGGTTGAGGGGAGCCAGGCCTTCATCGTCACCCTGTCCAATCCCAGCGCCGGTGCCGTGATCGGCACGGCCACCGCACAGGGCGTCATCCGCAACGACGACGCCAGGCTTTCGATCGCCGCCACCAGCGCCAACAAGGCAGAAGGCAATTCCGGCGGCACGCCGTTCACCTTCACGGTGACGCGTACTGGCGATACCAGCAGCGTCGTGAGTGCCCACTGGGTGGTGGCCGGCGTCGCGGTCGATGCCGCAGACTTCCTTGGCGGCGTGCTGCCGTCCGGCACCGTGAGCTTCGCTGCGGGCGAGACGGCCAAGACCATCACCATCAATGTCAACGGCGACACGGCCGTCGAGCTTGACGAGGCCTTCACCGTCACCTTGTTCAATCCCAGCGCCGGCGCCGTGATCGGCACGGCCTCCGCGCAGGGTGTCATCCGCAATGACGACGTGGTGCCGCCCAGCCTGTCGATCGCCGCCTCGAGCGCCGATAGCGCGGAAGGCAACTCGGGTAGCACCGCCTTCACCTTCACGGTCACCCGCACGGGCGACTTGAGCGGCGCCTCCAGCGCTCATTGGGCGGTAAGCGGCGGTAGCGCCAACGCGGCCGACTTTGCCGGCGGCGTGCTGCCCTTCGGCACCGTAAGTTTCGCCGCTGGCCAGGCAACCAGCACCATCACCATCAACGTGCGCGGTGACATCCTGGTCGAAGGCAACGAGAGCTTCATCGTCGGCTTGTCCAGCCCCAGCGCCGGCACGACGATCGGCACCGGCTCCGCCACTGGCACGATCCGCAACGACGACGCGTCACTCTCGATTGCCGCCTCGAGCGCCAACAGGGCGGAAGGCAACTCCGGCAGCACCGCCTTCACCTTCACGGTCACCCGCACCGGTGACTTGAGCGACGCCGCCAGCGCCCATTGGGCGGTGAGCGGCGGCAGCGCCAACGCGGCCGACTTCGCCGGCGGCGTGCTGCCCTCCGGCACCGTAAGCTTCATCGCTGGCCAGGCAACCAGCACTGTCACCATCAACGTGCGCGGTGACACCCTGATCGAAGGCAACGAGAGCTTCGTCGTCGCCCTGTCCAACCCCAGCGCCGGCACGACGATTGGCACCGGCTCGGCTACGGGCACGATCCGCAACGATGACGCGTCGCTGTCGATTGCCGCGCTGAGCGCCGACAAGTCGGAAGGCGACGTGGGCGCCACCGCCTTCACCTTCACCGTCACGCGCAGCGGCGACACCAGCAGCGCCGTCACCGCCGACTGGTCGGTGGGTGGGTCGGGCGTCATCGACTCCGACTTCCTCCCCTCCGAGGATCTCGTGCCCTTCGCCGGCAGTTATTCGGCCCTTGCTTCCTCGTTCCCCAACCTCTCCCTCTTCGACGGGCAGATGCCGTCCGGCACGGTGAGTTTCGCCGCCGGCGAGACCTCCAAGGTCGTGACCGTCTGGGTGCTCGGCGAAACGGTGGCCGAAGGCAATGAGAGCTTCACCATCACTCTGTCCGATGCCAGTGCTGGCGCCAGCATCGGCACCGCCTCTGCCGTCGGCATCATACGCAACGACGACAGCACCAACGCAACCACGACGAGCCTCGCCGCAGCGGGCGACAGCTTCGCTTCCTTCATTGCCTCAGCCGGCGGGTCGACCGACGGCGCGCTGCACAGCACTAACGTCGGGCACTCGCTCCTCGGGTCAAACACCGCCGTCCCGCTCTTCGACCTGGGCGCTTCGAGAACCAGCTGACGCGCGACCCGGCCGTTTGCTTTCGGGACGAGCTACCGGTGGTATTTCCGGCTGTGCTCTTCCGCCTGCAGCCAGTCGATCTGTGCCTGCGCCTCCTCGGCGAGCTTCACCAGCCCGTCGTAGCGCGCCTTGAGCACCACAAGCTCGGCTTCGCCCGGCGCATCGCTCCGCGCTTCAGCGAGCAGGCCGTCCGATTTGGTGACGATGGTCGCGGCCAGCCGCATCGCTTCCAGCCGGGCCTGGCGCGCGGCGCTCTCGAGCTCCTGAATTCTCTTGGCAAGACTCGCGTCGGTGTTCATGTCGGGGCAGCTCCGCGGCCATGCTGCGCCTCGCAGCGTCGCCGGGCAAGACATCCATGACGGCCCGTCATTGTGGCATCTGTCACTGAGCGACGGCGCGACGAGGGCCAACCTCTCCACCCGAGCAGCGGAGGCAGACCATGCGCGTCAAGCTCGGCGGACCGGTTGATTTCATGACAATGGTGGAGGCCACGGCGATGGCCTCGCCCGTCACCATGGTGGAAGGCCCGCTCTTGCGCCGCGCCCAACCAGGCGAGGAGGCCGACCTCATTGTCCACATGAAGGACGCCGCCGAGGTCAGCTCCCTGTGTTGGGCCGGCCTTCAGGTCCTCTGCGGCCTGTGGGCGGGTCGCCGGCTCCGCCATGCGGAGGAAACCGCCGTCCCGCCGGTCGTCATTGCCCTCGACATCACGACGGCCACCAACCGCCTGCGCCTGGCGATTCCGTTCGACAGCACGCGCGCCGACCTCGAGACGCGGCTGGCGCCGCTGCGGCGCCGCGAGGCATCCTGACCATGAACGACATATCCGCGGACAACGGCTTGCCCGGCCCGATCGGCGAGACCTTCGCCATCTTCGAGCCGCGCTTCTACGGTATCTCGCTGCAGGTCGAGACGCCGGCGCTGTTCGAGGCCTGGACTGCACTTAGCGGCCTTTTCGGCAAGCGCGCGATGCCACAGCTGCCCCGGTTCGAAGCCACCTGCTTGCAGACCGCGTTGGTCCACGAGCTGCGCCACTTCCACGACGCGCTGATAAGCCCCTTTGCCAACACCATCCTGATGCTGCGGCTGGCCGCTGCCTTCGATGGCCTCAAGCTCTTCAGCCGCGGCTCGAAGGCAGGCGCCAATTGCCTGCCGTTGCCGCTCAAGACGTGGATGGCGATGAGCGAGGCGGAGCGCGCCGGCTGGCTTGCGACCGTCTCTGCCGATCCACCCTCCGATCTTGCGGCTCCGCCGCGACCGCTGCCGCTGCCTTGCCTGAACGGCGGCCAGTGGGCGGGCAACTGGGCGGGCCAGTCGGCGATCGACGCCTATGCCGAGACGGCGAGCCTGGTGCGCGGTCCGCTGGCTGTGCTGCATGACAATCCGATCTTCCGGGCGCAGCCTGAAGCCGCGCGGCGTGTGATCGAGGCGATCTGGGCACCACGCAATCTCTTCGAGGCCAGCGCGCTCGCTGTCCAGCTGCAAGCGGCCTGGACCGACTTCGGCGAGGAGGCGGCCGCCGCCTTGGGCGAACATCTCCTCACCTCGGATCATGACGGCGCCGCCGCGTTCCGCCGCCTCTCCCAGCGTGCCGCGCCGGCCGGCCGGCCCGGACTGATCGATCCGATTCGCGTCTCCGCCGTTGCCACCTGGTGCCTGCTGGGCAACCCGCGCGATGGGGACGACTTCGACCCCGCTGCACGTTTCATGCGCCTGTTGCCGCTCTTGGAGTCGGACGGCGGCATTGCCGAGCCGAGCCCGGTCGCCGTCCTGTGGGACGACTGGGACGCGCGCCTCGGCCTCAAGGGCTGGCGTCGCGCGATGCGCGAGATGCGCGATCGCACGGCGCGTGCGCTGCAGAGCTATGGCGCGCTCAGCCAGCGCGCCGGCGACGGGACAGCGTCGACCTTCGTCGCCGTCCTGGAAGCCTACGTCCGGGACCAGAAGCGCATGACCGACTTCCTGCTGGCAGATCCCGACGCCTACGTTAACACGCGCCGCTATCTCGAGGCCGCGCGCGTGACGCTGCCCCAGCCCTTGTTGAGCGTGCAGCTTCCTACCGACGTCGTTGCCCCGATGAAGACGTTGCCGAGGACGCGCGCCGTCCGCCTGCCGCTCCTGTCTAGGGCCGAGGGCGCGCGCGGTTGGAATCGCATGGTCGTGGATCTCCAGAATCCGCCGAGGCCTCGGCTGCTCGACGCTGCCCTCGAGCTCGAGCTCCTGTGCCGGATGTGCGACGTCTCGTTCTCCGATGAAGCGCCAAGTGGACCCGACAGCGAAGCCATCCTGCAGTCCATCGCGAGGGCATCGGGTATGGTGCCGCTCTTCGTGTTTTAGCGGAGCGCGCTCCAAGACGCCGCCGGCTACTCCGGCAACCCAGCCCTCACCAGGTGTTCCCCAAACAACCGCCGCTGTTCGGGATCCTTGAATGCATGTCCCTCGGCGAATGCCCGCGCGCGGAATGTCGGGTTGAGACGCAACAGCGCCGCGGCAACCTCGCGCGCCTCCTCGATCTGGCCACCGGCTGCGAGGCTGGCAGCGAGGAAGCGCAGGTTGCCGACGAAGCGCGGATTGGCTGTCCTCGAGCGGCGGCCCCACAGCACGGCGTCGTCGAAGTCGCCGGCGGCGTAGCTTGCCAGCCCCGCGGTCCCATAGCTGAAGAAGACATGGCTATCGTAGGGCGAGAGACGGAGCCCGATATCGACCCGGCGTCGCGCCTCGCGCGTCTCGCCGATGTAGCTGAAGGTCGGGCTGCTTCGCAGCCAGGCGATGGCCGAGCTGGGATTGGCTGCCAGCGCGCGGTCGAACAGTTCGATCGCCTGGTCGTAGTCACGGAACAGCCACGAGCGGATATGGCCCACCAGCGATAACGCCAGCGGATCGAAACGGTCGAGCGTGAGTGCCAGCCGACTGAGCCGCTCCGCCTCGCGATTGTCGCCCGCCGGATCAGGCGATTCGCCCTGATAGAAGCGCTCGCCGTAGCAGGTTGCGGCCAGCGCATAGGCCGTCGCGTAGGAGGGATCGAGCGTGATCGCACGCTCGAACAGCGGCAGCGCCTGCTCCGACTGGCCGTCCTCGAAGCGGTAGAGCAGGTCGAGCCCGCGCAGCACGCATTCGTAGGCGTCAAGGTTTTCCGGATGCTTGCGCATCACGCGCCTCAGCTCCGACTCCTGCACCTGCGGCGCGATCGTCGCCACCACGCGGGCCGAGAGCTCGTCCTGCAGGTCGAACAGGTCCGCCGCCTCGCCCGACAAGCGATCGCTCCAGATCGCGGTGCCGTTCTCGCAATCGCAGAGCTCCGCGGCGAGCCGCACCTTGGCGCCGGCACGGCGCACGCTGCCCGTCAGCATGTAGCGCACATTGAGCTCGCGTTGGATCTCGGCCGGGTCGGGCACGCGCCCGCGATAGCGCAGCACTGACGCGCGCGAGATCACGATCAGCTCAGGCAGGCACGAGGCGCTGAGCCGGGCGCGAAGCTGCCGATCGCGGCCGACCCCGACAGGCTGCGCAGGACGGACGGTTGCGCGCCGGGGCGCCGGCGTTCTGTGTTGAAACGCACACTCATGCGGGCGACAGGCCTCAGCCGTTGAGCTCACAAAGGCGTCTCAAGCGTTACCGCCGAGTGCCTCTGGCAAAGACGCTAGGTGCGATCGAAGGCGAAAAAGGGGCGAGTGAAGCAACCCGAAGCGGATAGCCGTGTGGTGTGCTCTTTCGGCATCACTATCGATCTCAGGGCCGCCCTGGCAGGCTAAAAGAACACCGTGAGGTTCTTCGCCAACAGCACGTTCTGGTGGATGTGGATCTCGCGCCTGGTCAGCTTCCATCCTGCCTCGGTGCGGCGCAGACGGTCCTTGCGGTCGCCGACGAAGAAATACTGCTCGTACTCGCAGCGGTTCTGGTAGATCAGGAACCGGCTGGTCGCGTCGACCTCGAGCTGGCCTTGGGTGTTCGTGTCGATCGTCGTCAGCTGCACGTTGCTGACCAGGCGGCAGACGCGCGAAAGCGGCTCCTCGGCCCAATGCAGGCCCGTCAGGATCTGGTCGACCCGTTTGCCGAGCGTCCATTTGCCTTCGTGGAACCAGCTCATCTCGGCCTCGCGCAAGGTGTGCTCGCGGCGGGCGTGCTGGCCGAACTTCACATTGAAGCTCATCGGCATGAAGTACTCGAGATCGTCGGCCAGCATGTCGAGCCATGGCGTGAATTGGCGCTCGTCCAAGAGGTTGGCCTCGTCGAACAGGAACTCTTCGATCTCGCGCTTGACCTCGTAGTAGCGTGTGTCGCGGGTCGGCCGCGTGCGGGCAGCGGTCGTGGTTGCTTCGGCGGTGGTCGTCACGGCTTCCTCCCTCAATCGGTGAAGCTCGCCGGCGCGGTGTCGGCGCGGCCGAGCAGGGTGTCCCAGTCGGCGCCGTTCATGTAGTCACGCCAGCGGCGGTAGAACTGCCGTGGGTTCTCCTCGCTCACCTGCAGGCTGACATTGCCGGGCACCGGGCTGCCCGCCTGAACCTTCCCAAGCGACTGCTGGTAGTTGTAGGGGTAGCGCTTGGCGATCACGCCGCGGCTGCCCTGCGTGGCGTAGTTCCAGTTCTCCATGTCGTCCTGCTCGGTCATGCCGGCGGGGCCCGAGTAGCGCATGTAGTAGCGGCGCAGGAAATCCTTCACTTCCTGCGGAGCGTCGGCGTCGACCAGGAAGAAGCGCCAACCCTCGGTCGCCTCCGCGCCATGCGGATGCCAGACACAGAGCGTGCGCGGCTGGTTACCGTGGAAGGAGAGGTTGGGATAGATCGTGCCGACGAACGGCACGAGGCGGTTGCGCTCCGCCCCTAGCCGCTGTTTGCGCTCCTCGTGGCAGTGGCGGAAATACGCCGCGACGACGGGATTGTTGCGGTAGGTGTCGATGAATTCCGTCTGCTCCGGCATCAGCGCGCTGTGCACCCCGTGGCCGGCTGGGAAGTTGACCCAAAGGTGTTGCGCCTTCTCGAGTTCGTTGTCGCGACGGCCCTTCACCCCGGCCTCGGCGCTGGGGCCGATGCCGATCATGTCCACCGAGCGGTGGCTGACATTGTGGTAGGTGTCGCCCAGGAAGTTCTCGGCGGCGAACTTCCAGTTGCAGGGGATGATCCACTTGTGGACCCCGAACAGCACCTCCGAGCCGCCCTCGCGGCCGTCGCGGCAATCCAGCGCAAGGTCGAGATGGGTCTTCGCGTCGCCGAGATAGGTAAGGAACTCGGGCGCGTCCCTGTCCCAGGTCGCCCAAACGGTGCCCTTGTAGACCATCATCTTGGGAACCTCGATCAAGGACCATTCATCCTTGTTCAGGTGGCCTTCATAGAGCTGCTGGTACTGCGGCACGCCGAACAGCTTGCCGTCCGTTCCATAGGTCCAGCTGTGATAGGGGCAGGTGAAGGCCTGGGTGTTGCCGTGGTCGTAGGGGCAGACCTTCATGCCGCGGTGCCGGCATGAATTCAGCAGGACGTGGATCCTGCGGTCGTGGTCGCGCGTCAGGATCACCGACTCTGCCCCCATGCGCGAGGTGAAGAAGTCGCCTGGATTGGGCACCTGGCTCTCGTGACCGATGAACAGCCAGGCCCGCGTGAACAGCTTCTCCAACTCGTCCGCGAAGACCTCGCGGGCCGAGAAGATCTCGCGGCTGATCATGCCGCGGCGGAGATTGATCATGGCGTCGTAACGGGACGGCGGCGCGTTGCGGATCATGAAGCACCTCGCGACGAGATTCGGCTTGTCCATCACGCGGACATATGATCCATTGTACGGATCCGCTTGAATGTATGTCAACGCGCGAGCCTCGACCGATCATGAGCCAGCCCGAAGAGAGGCCCGACGGCGTGCGCGCGGTGGGACGTGCGCTCGAGATCCTGCTTGCGTTCACGCCACAGGATGTCGAGCTTTCCGTCGCCGATCTGCTGAGGCGCGTGGAGCTTTCACGCCCTACCCTCTATCGGTTGCTCTACACGCTGGAGGAGAACGGCTTTCTCGTCTCGATCGGCGAGCCGCAGCGATTTCGTCTCGGGCCGGCGGTGGCAAGGCTGGCTCAGGTCTGGGCCGCCGGCCTGGACGTGTCGGCGGTTGCCCAGCCGATCCTGCAGCGCCTGTGGGAGCGCACCCACGAGACGGTGGCGCTGTTCGTCCCGCAGGGTGCGTTGCGGCTGTGCCTGGCCGAGCTGCCGAGCCCGCAGCCGCTGAACTTCAAGCGCGGTGTGGGCTACACCGAGCGCATCGTGCGTGGCGCCACCGGGCGGGCGATCCTCGCCTACTTGGAGGTGGACGCGCCGGAGCGACGCCGCTGGGCCGAGCAGGCCGGCCTTGCTCCCGCAGCGCTGGAAGCTGCGCTTGTCGAGACGCGCAAGCGCGGTTACGCGACCAGCCGCAACGAACTGATCGATGGCGCCGTGGCGATCGGAGTGCCCTTCTTCGACCATCGTGGCGCGGTCGCCGGCTCGATCGGCGTATTCGGTCCCGAGGTCCGGTTGAACGCCACGCGCCAACAACGGATCGCTCAGCTGCTCAAGCAGGAAGCGAAAGCGCTTTCCAATGCTTTAGGGTCGTCGAGGTAGTCCTGTCTTGCCGGAGCGCGGACCTCCAGGTCCGCGCTCACAGAGATGATTACCTCCAAGGAAATCGCCACTCGTCTCGTGCTGCGCTTACCTCCAGCCTGGAACAGCAAGCTGAAGGAGGTATCCATGTCCACCGCCACTGCCGTCGCCACCCAGGACAACAATGTCGACGAGACCATCGAGGCCTATGTCGCCACCTGGAATGAGACGGATCCCGCGCGCCGCCGCGCCGGCATCGCGCGCGCCTGGGCTGATAGGGCCAGCTACCGCGATCCGGTGATGACGAGCGACGGCCACGCTGGCGTCGATGCCATGCTGGCCGGCGTGCAAGCCAAGTTCCCGGGCTTCGTCCTGAAGCGAATCTCCAAGGTCGACTACCACAACGACGCCGTGCGCTTCGCCTGGTCGCTCGGCCCGGCCAGTGGCCCGTCCGTCGTCGAGGGCGTCGACTTCTGCACCTTGGCGCCCGATGGCCGCCTCGCCTCGGTCGTGGGTTTCATCGACAAGATGCCTGGGTGATCGAGCACGGGGGTCATGGCCCCAGCGTGAGAGGCGCGCCGTCTGCTCCCGGACGGCGCGCTTCTCCTTGCCGGCCACGCGGATCTGCGGCACCTGTCGCGCCATCCGCCCTCAGCACTGCTGCCGACCTGTTGCTGAAGGTCGCATTTTCTTCCCAAGACAGCCGAGCTGCCGCGTCAGCGATGGGTGAAAGGGTGGATTGACTTATCCTTAAGCATCGTTTATCTTTGTGGAATGCCTGTCCAGCGCTGCAATCCATACGCTTCTCGCCTCTGCTCTCTCCGTCCTTGCCGAATTGACCGGCGGAAACGCCGAAAACGCCGCTAACTTTCACAAGACTGTCACAATTGAGGGCTGCGATCCGGTAAGACTGGTCGTAAAGCTTCGTAGGTTCGTTCCAATGGACTGTCTCTTGCCCCGCCTCGCCCCCTTTCGCCGGATCGTTGTGCCGTGAGTCGCCCTCGCATCGGGCTCGCGCTGGGCAGTGGGTCGGCTCGCGGCTGGGCGCATATCGGCGTCATCGAATCGCTGATCGAGGCCGGTATCGAGCCGGACATCGTCTGCGGCGCTTCGATGGGCGCTCTGGTCGGCGCGGCCTTTGTCGCCGGCCGCATGGCCGAGCTGAGGCAATGGGCGGAAGGTATGACCTGGCGCCGCATCGCGCGGCTTACCGACCTGCGCTTGTCGGGCGGCGGCCTGGTCAACGGCCGGCAGGTGGTTGCCTTCCTGGAGGGCTTGAGCATAAGAGAGCCCATCGAAAGCTACGGCACCCAGTACGCTGCCGTTGCGACGGACCTGAGCACAGGCCGCGAGATCTGGCTGCAGTCCGGGCCGATCCACGAGGCCGTGCGCGCCTCAATCGCCTTGCCGGGAATCTTCAGCCCGGTGTTGATGGACGGCAAGTGGTTGCTCGATGGCGGGCTGTCCAATCCAGTGCCCGTCTCCGTCTGCCGCGCGCTGGGTGCCGACGTGATCATCGCCGTCAACCTCAACGGCGAGTTGCTGGGCCGCCGCTATACCGAGCCCGAGCCGCCGGCCGAGGCCACGCAATCGCGCATGTCGGTCGAGGCAATGCGGCGCCTGTTCAGCCAGCTGCCGGCAAGATTCCAGCGCACGCGCGCCACGGTCGTCCTCGATCCACCGCCAGGCAGCCTCGCCGCGCCCGGCTACTTCGACGTGCTCGCCACCTCCATCAACATCATGCAGGACCACATCACGCGCACGCGTCTCGCCGGCGAGCCGCCACACGTCATGCTCGTTCCACGTCTGCGAAGCATTGGCATGCTCGAATTCAACCGCGCAGAGGAAGCCATCGCCGAGGGCCGCGCCTGCGTCGAGCAGGCCCTGCCGACTCTGCAGCGGTACTTGTAAACCCGAAGCCGCTCCGAAACTTAGAGGCGTGTCGGGCCTGTGGTTCGACGGCACCCTCGCGGACGCGGTCTCAATCGCAACAACGTGAAGCAGCTTCCGAGCGCCACCGGCCGTGGCTTGCCCCGACGTCTCGGCGCTACTCAGGTCTCGGCTCGCCCAACGGAACGATCCCGGCGCGCACCCTGGTCGCCATCGGCATCAGCCAGACCTTTTTCAGCTCAATCCCCCGATCTGCTGGAGCAGCAGGCTGGCCAGGATAGCTGGACAAGCGGGTTCTGCGGCCGTTCTTCGATGCGATCAACGGCGCCGCAGCCAATGGCGGCTCGAACAGCTGAGCAGCCCATTCGCCTTCGGCGATTTCCAGACCACGAGGGTGATTTGCGTGTAGCGCGGCCGGTTGCAATCGCCCAGACCACTGGGGCGAGCGACGATCAGACTGCGCCGGCGCGCCTGCGGCAGAATGGCACGGATAGCGTCTCCCTCATGTTCTACCGGTCGATGATCCGGGCGCGCGGTCGCCGCCCAGCCGCCGGCCCATGCGACGGCGGACGCCCGCCCGTCGATTGCCGGGCCCTGCTACCGAAATTATGCACAGGCCTCGCTGCAGAACGTCGATGCCGGCGAACATCGTCGCCATGTCGCTCACCGACGATGCGCACGGCAATACCTATTGGGGCTTCGCGCAGGCCAACGAATTGGTCACCGGCAGGGATGTTGCGCACGTATGGAACTACGGGTTGTATTGTTGGAGTTGGGAGGACACCGATGGCGGTGGTGATCGCGGCTACAACGGCCTGGTCGTCGGAGTCGATCCTCGCCGGCCATCCCTGAGAAGAATTTTTCATGCAAAAACGCCACACGCCATCAGAGCAAGCTCGAAAGGTCTATGTAAGCATGGTAGTGTACTCCCACGCTGGCGTGGTGCTTGGGGAGAGCTGAGCTGCGCCACCGTTTTAGGAGGGAGTGGAAAATCCATGGCTATGTACCATCCGGTCGACGTGCATGTCGGCAAGCGGATGCACCAGCGTCGCGCGCTTTTGGGGATGAACCAGACGATGCTGGGGGCAGCCGTCGGCCTGACCTATCAACAGATCCAGAAGTACGAACGGGGAGCTAACCGCATCAGCTCAAGCCGCCTGTGGCAGTTCGCGCAGGCGCTCGATGTGCCAGTGTCCTTCTTCTTCGAGGACCTGCCGGCACGAGCGGGCGCCGGCCGCAAGGCTGCCGCTGCCGACGCTGGCACGCCGTTCCAGAAAGAAAAGGACCCGCTGGTCAAGCGTGAGACGCTTGAGTTGGTGCGCGGCTATTACAAGATCGAGGATCGCCGCCTGCGCAAGCGCATCTTCGAGATGGTCAAGGCCGTGGGGGCAAGCCAGGGCAACGGCAGTGGCGCGCGCAACGGCTCGCTTAACGGCTCCCGGGCGTCGGCCAAGCGGCGGCGTGGCGCGGGCGCAAACCGGTTGCGCCGACACTAGCCGAGTCGCCGCTAAGGTCGTCATCCTGTTGGCAGCGGTATGGCTGAGCTGAAAACGTTGTCGGGATCGTAGCGGCGTTTCACCTCGATGAGCCGCTGTGCGTTCCGGCCGTAGCTCTGTTCGGCGCGCTGTCGATCGTCCGCGGCAAGAAAGTTAGGATAGGCGCCGGGCAGGGCCTTGGCTGCGAAAGCCTTGCGCGTCGCCAGCGTCCACGCCTGGTATCGTTGCTGTTCGGGCCGTTCGGATCGATCGGGGCACGAGGTCAGGACCTCCAGCAGCACATGCGGCCGGCGAAGCCCGAAGGCCGTGGCCGCCTCGGAGACGCGCGAGGCGGCACCCTTGAATTCGTGGGTGATTATGGCGCAGCCCGGACCCACGGCCCGGCCTGCGGCCTCGATGGCCAGGCCGATGGCCTCGTTGTCGAAGGCAGGGAGCCAGCTGGCGTCCATGAAGGTGGGTAGCCCATTGGCCAGAAACGGGTCGAACGCCGCCAGCCGGGAACCGTACGACATCGCCTCAGTGCTGCCGGCCAGCAGCGTGCCTAGCCGGAGATACGGCTTGACCCATGCTTCGCCCTGCTCCTCGGCGCCGGACCAGGTCGGAACGACCAGGACCACGGGCACGCCGTCCGGGCCGATGAAGAACCCCGTCTGGACCTCCAGCTCGTCAGGCGCCGAGACGACGAGATCCATGCAGCGTTGCAGCACGCCTTTCGCTTCTGCGAACGGGTAGACGAGCAGGCCCGAGCGCACGCTCGGCACAGGGTGCAGGCGCTGCCACATCGTGGTGACCACGCCGAAGTTTCCGCCGCCGCCGCGCAGAGCCCAGAACAGATCTTGTTCGCCGTCGTCCTTGGCGAGCACGATGCGGCCGTCGGCCAGCACGACCTCGGCCGCGATCAGGTTGTCGAGCGCCAAGCCAAACCGGCCGATCAGCGGGCCGTAGCCGCCGCCCAGCGTGAGCCCGGCCACGCCCACGGCGCCGACCGACCCGCTGACCGGGGCGAGGCCGAGCGAATCCGCCTGGGCCGTGATGTCCATCGCGCGCGCTCCGCCGGATATGGCCGCGACGGCATCCGGGCCGATGATCACGCCTCTCATGCCGCTGAGGTCGATGACCAGCCCCTCGCACAGGGCGCGGCCTGCCCAGTCGTGGCCGCCGCCGCGCACCGATAGCGGCAGTTGGCAATCGCGTGCTGCACGAATGGCGTGCTGCACGTCGTCCGGTGAGCGGCAGTGGGCAACCGCACGCGGCAGCCCGCCCATGGGCTTCGGCCAAATATTTACCGCTCGGGCGTAACGTTCATCGCCGTCGGTCGTCAAACGTCCGTGAAGGCGCTCGTGCAGGCGAGCCAATGTTCTGTCGATGTGATCGCTCATGACGCGTCCTTTGCTCGGGGTGTGCGTCGCGATCTGGGGAGGGGCGAGCCGGGGTTCGTGAAGATTCTTGCTGTTTCAGGCCATCAGGTGCGTGAGCGGCACGCCATGCACGCGACGCACCCAACGTGACAAATGGCTCTGGTCGGCGAAGCCGGTGCGCGCCGCGATCTCGGCAAAGCCGAGCTTGCCTTCGCGCAACAACTCGACCGCCCGCCGCAGGCGGAGACGCAGGACATAGCGATGCGGCGTCATGCCAACCGAGCGGGCGAACACGCGGCTGAAGTGGAACGGACTCAAGTGCGCGATGCGTGCGAGCGTCTCGACATCGATCGCTTCGTCGAGGTGCGCCGTCACATAGTCTTGCACGCGCCCGAGAGCCCGCGCGCCCAATCGTCTTTGCCGGCGTGGTGTGGATGAAGAAGCATGGCGGTCGACCAGCCGGTCGACGAAACCGCTCGCGACGTCGTTCCAGAACAGCGGTCCATTCAGGTTATGATGCTCGGCGCTTTCCACGGCCATGAGCCGCGCCAGTTCGAGGAGCGTTGCGTCATGGCCGATCAGACGCTCGTCCAACTGCGCATCGAGCGCAGCGTCCTCGGCGGCCGCGAGGGCGAAGCGCCCGCGTTCGACGGCGACCACCATGACGTCGACGCCTTCTGCAGTGTGGGCGGCGCTGGCAACGCCAGCCGGACAGATCGCCAACGACCCGGTCGCCGGTTCGTGCCGAAGCGTCTGATCGCCGATACGGCAATCGTATCGCACCCGCGGTGACAGGACAAACCACACGAGATGCTGCCGCGGCGTGGCACTGAAATGCGCACCGCCTCGAAATCGCGCTTTGAGGACGGACACGCCGCTTTCGCCGGCGGCGCTGGCGGACAACAATGTCGTTGGCGGGCCGCCGTCTTCTTGCCTCAGATTGAGGTCGCTGCTCGCAATCATGTGGAGCAGCGATGTGGTCCGAGATCTGGGCAGTTGCCAGGGATCGCTGCTCGACGAAACAAGATGTGTTGCCTTTTGGCTACAGAGGCCGGGCGATCGTGCATTCGTGAAACACAGCGGGGCCGCTGCGCTGTAGAGGTCACGGGCTCGGTCCCGAAATTGCCGTGATTGTTGCGCGAGCATTGTGCGTTGTCCGCCCAACCATACGTTATGGCCATGAACCGGGATCAACCCGCGCCGACGCCGCCGAGCGATGCCTTCGTCGCAGCCCTCAGGAGCGCGCTGCGCGAGTTCAACCGGCCCGATCTGCTCGCACGCAATCCGTTGCTGCGCGCGCGTTTAATGGCCGCGTACGGCAATGCCGGTCCGGACGAGCTGCGGGCCCTCTTGTCTCAGACCGTCAGCACGCTTTTTCGCAGTCCCCGCGACGAGAAGGTCCGCCGCGCGATCGAGCTCACATATTTCGAGACGGCACCCAAGCAGGAGGTGGTCGCGGATCGCCTCGGACTGGCCTTCGGCACTTATCGCCGCCATCTGACAACGGGTTTCAAGCGGCTTGCCGACTGGCTCTGGCAGCGGGAACTGGCGGTATCAGAGAGCGGGCCGGCCGCCGCGCCTGCAACCGCGCCGCTGGCTCGCGACCTGTCCATTGTCGTCCTGCCGTTCCGGAACGAGTCGGCGAGTTCCGCCGACGACTACCTCGTCGACGGTGTCGTCAGCAATCTCATCGCCAGCTTCTCGCATGACCTGGCGGGCACCTTCGTCATTTCCCGCTCCACAGCCTTCACCTACAAGGGCCGAAAGACGCCGAGCCGCCAAGTCGCGCACGAGCTTGGCGTGCGCTACGTGCTGGAGGGCAGCATGCTCGTCGAGGCGGGGCGCACGCATGTCGAGGCGCAGCTGACCGACTCCGAAACGGGCGTGACCTTGTGGGCCGAGCGTTTCGACAAGGAGCGCCGCGACCTCTTCGAGGTGCAGGAAGCGATCGTGACGCGCCTATCGCGCAGCTTGGGCCTGCAGCCGACGACCAGCAGTGCGACGCGTCACAACGGCTCGTCACACGAAAGCGCCGACTTGGCCATGCGCGGTCAGGCGCTGGCGAGCGACGCCAAGCGGCCCGAGCATGCCGCGCGCGCCATCGACCTGTTCCGGCAGGCGCTCACGCTGGATCCGGATAATGTTGAGGCCCTGGTAGGCATCGCCGCAATGCACGTCCACCAGGTGCTCAGTCTCGCCATGCTGGACCGACGTGAGGAGCTGCTCGATGAGGCCGACGCCATGCTTTCCCGCGCTGCGCCGCTTGAATCCGATCACATTGGGTTACTGACCGTGCGGTCCGCACTGCTGCGGGCGCGTGGTCGTTTCGCCGAAGCGGTCGTCGCGGCGGCGACCGTGATTGCGCGCAACCCCGGCGAACCTACCGCTTACCGTGAGCTTGGCCTGAACAAGCTCTATCTCGGCCACACCGAAGCGGGCGTGGAGTGGTTTCGCCGGGCCGAGCGCCTCGCGCCACGTGATCCACACAGATGGACCTGGCTGCAGGGGCTGGGCCGCGCACTGATGCAGCTGGAACGGCCTAAGGAAGCCGCCGAGGCCCTGCAGCAAGCCCTCCATAGCAATCCCGATTTCTCGCGCGGGCGGGCGCTGCTCGCCGCTGCCCAAGCGCTTTCCGGCGATCTCGAGCGCGCGCGCCAGTCCATGGCCGAGTACCTGGCCGCCGATCCCGGCGTGACGATCGAGCAGTTCACCGAGCAACGCAGCCACGTGCCGCTCCATGCCGTGGACGCACGCTTTCTCCGGGAGGCCCGGCAGATCAAGCTCGGCTTGCACCTTGCGGGCATGTCCGGACAGGTGGATACGCCGGCAGCGATCGAGCATCCGCCTCCGCCGAGTGCGCCGCGGCTGTCGATCGTCGTGCTTCCCTTCGCCAACCTCGGTAATCCGGAAGACAACGATTGCGCCGACGGCATCACTGAAAGCCTCACGACCGACATCTCGCGTATTGCCGACGCCTTCGTCATCGCCCGCGCCACGGCGTTCTCCTACAAGGACAAGGACATCGACGTGAGGCAGCTCGGCCGCGAGCTTGGCGTTCGATATGTGTTGAAGGGAAGCATGCAGGGCGGTGCCGATCGCGTGCGCTTCAACGCCCAGCTGCTGGATGCCGAAACGGGAGCGCATATCTGGGCCGAACGCTTCGACAAGCCGCGCGCCAATCTCTTCGACATGCAGGACGAGGTCACGGCCCGCCTCGCCCGCATGGTCGGCGTCGAGCTCGTCGCGGCGGAGAGCCGGCGCGCCGAGCGCAAGGCCGGGTCCCTCGATGCCACCGATCTCGCCATGCGCGGCCGCGCGGTGCTGAACCAGCAGATGTCGGTCGAGGCCGCCCATCAGGCACGCGATCTGTTCGAACAGGCGCTTCGCCTCGATAGGCGCAACGTCGTCGCCCTGCTGGGGCTGGTCGACGCGCATATGTGGGAGGTGAACATGTACATGTCGGACAATCGCGCCGAGCAGACGCGCATCGCCGACGCCGCGGTGCTGCAGGCGCTGAGCCTGGCGCCCAGCAGCGCCAGCGTGCGATGCAGCCACGGCACGGTGCTGCATGCCATGGGTCTGCAGGAACGCGCGTTGCGTGAATTCGAATTGGCCATCGCCATCGATCGCAATCTTGCGGTGGCGCATGCCTACTCAGGACAGATGAAATTCTATCTTGGACGAGCGGCAGAAACCGAGGCACATGTCACGGAGGCGCTCAGGCTGAGCCCGCGCGATCCCCTGCTCTTCCACTGGCGCTACATCATCGGCGTTGCCGATCTCTATCTTGGCCGAACGGTGCGCGCAGTCGGCGGCCTGCGCCAGTCCGTCGAGCTGAACTCCCAGTGGCCGCTCTCGCACTTCGTCCTGGCCGCGGCGCTCGCTCATGCGGGCCTCCTGTCGGAAGCGGTGGAGGCACGGAAAGCTGCCCTGCGTCTGGCGCCACACTTCACCATCGCCAGGTTCCGTGCCCAGCTGGTCAGCACCAACCCAGCCTATGTTGCGCAGCGCGAGCGTGTCTACGACGGCCTGCGTGCTGCAGGTGTGCCGGAAGAATAAACGTTTAGGTTGGAAGACGAAGAAGGCAATCATTTGGAGAAGACAAGGCGCAATCGGCAGTGAGCAGAAGCTGATCAAAAGTTGCACAGTCTTCGGCGTTGCAATGGCCACGTCGCTTGCGGAATACAAGGGTGGTGCAACCCGAAGCCCAGCCGGTACGCCATGCATAACGTCATCCACCTGGCGATCCTGATCGCCGTCGCCGCAGTGCTGGTCTGGTTGACCGTTCGCGCACGGAGAGTCGAGAACAGGATCGTCAGATGGACGAGCGTCGGCTTGGCCGCTTTGTGGGCCGCTGCTGCCGTCTTTCTCAGTGGGCTCGCGATCGCAGGTCAGATCAAGCTGCAGTCCCGTTCGGCACCGATCCCACCGCTGAAGATCGCCGGCACCACCGAACAGTTCCAGCGCGGCCAGGCGATCGCCAATAGCTTTTGCGAGGCCTGTCACGCGGCCGAGCTGTCGGGCGATCTGGATGTCGGCGAGCATTTCCCGATCCCGGTGGGGTCGTTCACGTCAGCCAACCTGACGCCGGCCGGGCGAATCAGTCGTTGGTCGGATGGCGAGATTTTTCGGGCCATTCGAAACAGCGTCGATGCGGACGGACGGTGGATGATCATCATGTCTTACACCAACGCCTCCAAGCTCAGCGACGATGACATAGGCGCTTTGATCGCCTATCTGCGCAGCCGGCCGGCCGCTGGAGAGCGGACGGCGGAGTCGCCGGACCGGCTCAATCTGCTGGGCATGCTGCTGCTGGGCGCCGGCATGCTTCCAGGGCCGAGGCCGGTGTCGGTCGACGGGATCACGGCACCGCCCAAGAGTCCGACCGCGCAGTACGGTGAATACGTCCTGTCGTTCCAGGATTGCCGGGCCTGTCACGGCGCAGATCTGGCCGGCGGTGCGCAGGGTCAGATCGGGCCGGTTGGACCAGGCTTGGCTGGCGTGAGGGAATGGAAGCTGGAGCAGTTCATCTCCACGTTGCGCACCGGCGTGAACCCCAGTGGCCACCAGCTCGGCAAGGAAATGCCATGGCAGGTCATCGGCAAGATGGACGATGACGACCTGACCGCGATCTACGAATACCTGATGCGGCTGCCTGACTCTCGAAGCGACGCCGCACGTTAGGCATCCGTCGCGCAGTCCCGTGGCCCGCCTTTCCCCGTCGACCAACACAGGAGCATTGCCATGGCTACCAGACCACCGTTCCTGAAGATGCGGTATGGCGCCTACTTCCATCGCGATCTGCCTGGCGAGGACGCCGAGCTCACGCATGTCGGACCCGGTACCGCCTGTGGCGAATACCTGCGCCGATTCTGGCAGCCGGTCTGTCTTTCCGACGAGCTGCGCGACCTGCCGGTTCGCCTCAAGATCATGGGCGAGGATCTGGTCGCATTTCGTGGTCGCAGCGGCAGCGTCGGTCTGCTCGAGCTGCATTGCCCACATCGGGGCACCTCCCTCGAGTTCGGGCTGGTCGACGACCAGGGCATTCGATGCTGTTACCACGGATGGCTATTCGCGCCGGACGGGACCATCCTTGAGATGCCAGGCGAGCCTGCGGTCAGCACGTTGAAAGACCGGTTGCACCACGGCGCCTACCCGACGCATGAGCATCTCGGCATCGTCTTCGCCTACATGGGGCCGCCGGCTCACCAGCCACCCTTCCCGGCCTACGACTGCTTCGCTCGGCCAGGCTATCGCAGCGCCCCAGGTCCCAAATATACGTATCCGTGCAACTGGCTGCAGATCATGGAGAACGTCATGGATCCCGCTCATACGGTGTTCCTCCATACCATCGTCAGCGGCGCGGTGTTCACCGACCAGTTCGGTGTGTTGCCCGAATTGGAGTTCCTCGAGACTCCGGTAGGCATGATCTACATTGCGATCCGCCGTGTCGGAGACAATGTCTGGTCGCGGATGGCGGAAGCCATCCAGCCCAACCTCCAGCAGGTGCCTCCAATCTGGGAAGATGGCCGGACGGAACATGCATTCAGCGGCCCCATGGGCAGCCGCTGGATCGTGCCGATCGACGACACCAATACGGTGTTCTTCGAGCTGCGCTATGCGAACGAGAGCCCGGGCGTCACGCCGCTATGGTGGGCCGACGGCACCATGATCCCGGCCCAGCTCCCCGCCGGGACATATGAGGCTTCACAGCGGCAGCCCGGCGACTACGAGGCGCAGGTCTCGCAGAGGCCGATCGCCGTTCACGCCCTGGAACATCTGGTTGCCACCGATCGCGGAATCGCGATGTTCCGCAACCAGGTTAGGCGTGGCATCAGGGTCGTGCAGGCTGGTCATCAGCCCGAGGGCCTCAACCGCAGGCACGGCAGTGTCATCGCGACTTATTGCAACGACACAGTCGAACGAATCCCGACGAATCCCAATTCGGCAAACGATCGCGAGCTCATGCGCAAGAGAGGGCGGCAGCTTGCCGAGCACTATATGAAGAACCCGCCGCTGTTGGGCGCGCGCCCTGCGATAGCCGCAACGGAACCGCACGAGAAGGAGCTCCAAACATGGAGGACCTGATCATGGCCGCCTTGGGCGGCAACGATGCTCGCGTCCGGGTGCTGCTGACGGCCGGTGCGGACGTCAATCGCGCCGATGGCAATGGCTGGACGGCGCTCATCAGCGCGGCGGGCCGGGGCTACGGAAACATCGTCGAACGCTTGCTTCGGGCCGGGGCCGATGTTGATCGTGCCGACATAAAGGGCACAACCGCGCTCTTGAGAGCGGCGGCCGGCGGCCATGTCGGCATCGTCAAATGCCTGCTGGTAGCCAAGGCCAACATCGACAGCGCCGATAGGAAGGGCAGAACCGCCTTGATGTGGGCGGTGGAGGGCCGTCGCGCCGCCACGGTCGATTTCCTCATCGAGGCGGGTGCTGAGGTCGGCCGCGCCGATCATCGAGGGAGGACGGCACTCATGAAGGCCATGGAAGGCGGCGACAGGGCGATCGTCGCCCTCCTGCTAAATGCTGGTGCCGATGGTCACTCGGCCAACGCGTTGGCGCGCGGCGACTGTACGCGGGAGATTTCCGCGCTGGCCGTGTTCTCAAGGCCCAAGGCGGCCGCCGGGATCGTGCCGCGCTCCTGCATGACGGCGTCGTCCTCGGTGAGATCCCGCACGATGCAGCAGTATTCCAGCGACAGGCCGTTAGGATCCTTGAAGTAGATCGACTTCGCCCAGCCGTGATCGACGATGTCGGTGACCTCGAGTCCCTTGGCACGCAGCTGATCGCGCTTGGCGGCGAGGCCTGCCTCGGATCCCGCCTCGAAGGCGAAATGATAGAACGCGGCGGGCACGCCCAGCCCTCGGGTGATGCCCGCATCGTAGTCTGTCGGCACGCCGGAAATGTCGTTTGCTTCCATGAAGGCGAGCAGCTGATCGCGTCCGATATCGAAGAAGATGTGCCGGAGGCTGCCGCCCTCGCGGATACGCAGCGTGTCGGCGACGACGGGCTTGAAGCCCAGGACGTCCTCATAGAAGGCGCGTGTCTTGTCGAGGTCGAGGGTTGAGAGCCCGATGTGGGAAAAGCCTTTGTTGCTCATGCTGGATCATTCCTTCTGCAGCGCTGCGATGGTACGCGGATGATCGTGGCAGACCGGTGGCATTGATTCCGGCTTGACAACCAAGCGCAACATTACGGTCTGGCGTCGCCGATCCTCATCATAGGACAACGCCATGAATTCGATAGGCCATCGGCATTTCCGCTCGTGGCCGCTGCACGGCAGGGTCGCTCCAAGTTCTTTTCCGGAGATCGCCATGCCCAACCGTCTTGCTCAGCTCTGCTCCCCCGCCGCTCTTGCGCTTGCCCTCGCCTTCAGCTCCTGGGCAGCCCAGGCAGAAGGTCCCAAAACCGTGCCGTCCCCCAGCGCCAATCAGGGCGGCGTCATCGCCGTGCCTTCTGCCTACGGCATGATCGACACTGTCGACCGCTTGCAGAAGGCGATTGCGGGCAAGGGCATCCTGTTCTTTGGTGCCGTCAATCAGGGCGAGCTTGCCGCGGTCTCGGGCGTACCGGGCGTCAGGCCGTCGGTATTGCTGACCTTCGGTAACCCACCACTCGGCACACAGTTGCTCGCGGTCAATCAGCAGGCCGGCCTCGATTGGCCGGTGCGCATGCTGGTGTACGTCGATTCGCCGGGCCACGTGATGATTGCCTGGACCGATTTTGCCTGGATTGCCAATCGCCATGGGCTTGGCGGCCTTGATCCACAGCTCGAGATGGCGGCCGAGGTCGCTGCCTCCGTCGCAGCAGCGGCGAAGAAACAGCTATAGCCCGCAGCCGGAGTCCAATATTTCGCATACCGCGGGTTGCACGAACGCTCGCTCAGATTTGCGAAAAAAGCCCCCTGCCCGCCTTTGCGGCGGGCCGGGCTTATGCTACGAAACCGCCGTTAACCAAAGGCCTATGCCCGGCCACATGATCGTGGCTGGGCTTTTTTTGTCTATGGGCCTATGCGCCCCCGGCTACTGACGCGGCGTGGTTGGATTTGCGGGCGCGGCCGGACTCGCCGGCGGAACTGCAGGCGTGCGATTCTGATCAGCCGGCATGTTGATGGTGCGGTCCGGGGCCTGGGCCTGCTCGACCCGGTCGCCACGGTTGCCAGCGAAGAACATCAGGCCTGCTACCAAGGCGATCGCTACCAGGATACCAACGACAAGAGCCACCCCTCGGCCGCTATTGGCCTCGTAGTACCGATCGTAGTTGCGCGGATCACGATCGGGATTGGGAGGGTTGGGGATGTAATCGCTCATTTTTGTCTCCTTTTTCTCCTCGGGATGCGCTGTTGATGAACGAACGGCAGGCTGATCTGTTCCCGGTCCAATTCCTCTCGCTGGTTCAAGGGGTTGCTGCATTGCGGGGGCATTTTGTTGGTGTGATTCGTGCTAGGCTTCTATGGATCGCCGGAGGTTCCCATGCCCGACACTGCTTTTCCGCGTCCACCTGTGCTGCTTGAGATCGAGCAGGCGACGGCGCTGGTGGCGTCCTATGCGCCGGTCAGCAAGACGGCGGCAGTCAAGGATATCGGCCGCATCGACAGCCATATGCGACGCTTCATTACCCTCTCGCCGATGTGCCTGGTCGCTACCGCCGATGCCACCGGCCAGCAGGATGTTACGCCGCGCGGTGATCCGCCTGGCGCATTCAAGGTGCTGGATGAGCAAACTCTCGCCATTGCCGACCGGCCGGGCAACAACCGGCTCGATACGCTCCGGAATCTTTTGGTCAACCCTGAGATCGCGCTGATCTTCCTGATCCCGGGGATCGCTGAGACGGTCCGCGTTGCCGGCACGGCCCGGCTATCGGTCGATCCCGAGCTGCTGGCCTCGATGGCGGTGCAGGGCAAGACGCCCAAATGCGCCATCGTGGTCTCGGTGCGGCAAGCCTACCTGCATTGCGCCAAGGCGCTTTTGCGGTCGCGGCTATGGGAGGGCGACTATGCGCAACCCAAGGGCACCTTTCCCTCGATCAGCCGCATGATCGGTGACCAGGTCGGACTGAGCGAGGCCGAGAAGAAGGAACGCGAGGCCATGACCGAGCGGGCCTACAAGGACGGGCTGTGGGCGCCTTTGTCGTAACCGGCCAGCGCGCCCGCCAGATGCGGGTGGTGCCCGCGGAGGTGCTGAAGCGCCTCTATGCGCGGTCGGATTGGTATGGCCTCGCGCAGACCGCGGCGCATGTTGCGCTGTTGATCGCCGGCGGCTGGCTGGTGCTCACGAGCAACGGCACATGGTGGGTGCTGCCGGCCCTGCTGCTGCAGGGCATCTTCATCAATGCGCTGTTCGGCGCCATGCATGAGTCGGTGCATTACGGCTCGTTCAGGACGCGCCGGGCCTGCGATCTGCTGGCCTTCTTCTCTGGAGCGGCGATCCTGAACAACGCCGGCTTCTATCGGCACTATCACTACACACACCATCGCTACACCCAGGATCCCGATCGCGATCCCGAGCTCATCACCTCGGGTACCCCCAAGACCTGGAAGAACTATCTCCTTCGCATCAGCTCGATGCCGTTCCTGATGCTGCGCATGCGCGACATCTTCCTCTTTCCCTTCGGATATCGTGGCAACGTCCACTATATCCACCCCTCGGCTTGGCCCGAGGTGCAGCGCTGGGGTCGCTGGCTGCTCGCCTTCTACGCCGTGCTGATCGTGGGCTCGATCCTGCTCAAGACCGACGCGCTGCTCTGGGTGTGGCTCGTTCCCCTGCTGGTCGGCGCACCGCTGCTCAGGATGTATCTCGTCTGCGAGCACACGCTCTGTCCCAACTCCGACGATGGCTTCGCCAATACGCGCACGACGCTGAGCAATCCCATCGTGCGCTTCCTGATGTGGAACCTGCCCTATCATGCCGAGCATCACTTGTTTCCCAACATCGCCTTTCATCATCTGCCCGAAGCACACCGCTATCTCCGGCCGCATCTGAAGCATGTCGGCAAGGGCTACATCCAGGTGCAGGGCGAGATCCTCCGCTCCCTGTCATGAGAACAAGCGAAGACACCTTCGAATGCGGTAACATCGCGCTGCAGCGTGGCGGCACTCTCAAATCCGCGCGAATCGTCTACAAGACATTCGGCACGCTCTCTGCCGAGCGCGACAACGCGATCGTCTACCCGACAAGCTACTCGGCCCATCACACGGACATCGAATGGCTCGTCACGCCTGAGCACTGCCTCGATCCCAGCCGCTATTTCATTGTCATTCCCAACATGTTCACCAACGGGCTGAGCTCGTCGCCGTCGAACACCCCAGGAGAATTCCCGCAGGTCACCCTCTACGACAACGTCATGCAGCAACGTCGGCTGATGGCCGAGCTGTTCGGTGTCGATCGGGTGAAGATGGTTTATGGCTGGTCGATGGGCGCTCAGCAGGCCTATCACTGGGCGGCGTTGTTCGGCGAGGCGGTCGAACGCATCGTCGTCAATTGCGGGTCGGCCAGGACATCGCCGCACAACTTCGTCTTCCTCGAAGGCGTGCGCTCGGCGGTGCAGGCAGCCAAGACGCCGGAAGTCGGTTTGCGCGCCATGGGCCGCATCTATGCCGGCTGGGCGCTGAGCCAGACTTTCTATCGCCGTGAGCTGTGGCGCGGCCTCGGCTTCGGCAGCCTCGAGGATTTCCTGGTGCGCTCCTGGGAAGCGAACTTCCTGCGCCGCGATGCGCGTGACCTGATGGCCCAGCTCTGGGCCTGGCAGAACAGTGATATCTCGGCCAACGACCTCTATCGAGGCGACCTCGCGATGGCCTTGGCGGGCATCAAAGCGAAGGTGCTGCTGATGCCGTCCGCCACCGACCTCTACTTCCAGACCGACGACAACCGCGGCGAGCTTCCCCACCTCAAGCAGGCAAAGCTGGCTGAAATCCCCTCCGTCTGGGGCCATCGCGCCGGCAACCCACGGGACATTCCGGAAGACGCCGCCTTCATCGACGCTGAGGTATACGCTCTTCTGTCGTCTTGAAGCCGAGGTCCAAGCCCCGGCTCACTGAACGAACGTATGAGACATTCATACCAAGACTGCGATCGAAACGACGTTCGTGCGATGGAGCCGTTCGGCCGGACAGCCTACCGTCCCCTCAGCGTTGATCGGATGGTGGCTAACGTCGGAGGTCGAACCATGAAGATGCGTCTCGTCACGGCCGCTGTGACGGCATCTCTTCTGGCCGGCGCACCGGCCTCGGCCCAAGTTGGTGGCGTTGCCTCGACGCCGATTGGCATCACGTCGCCCCTCAGCATTGGGCCGCTCAGCATCGGATCGCCCCCGAGTGTTGGTCCCGTCGGTATCCCGCTTGGGGTGACCGAATTGGCGGCACCCGGTATCAGTCCGATGCCCGCTCCCGCAACGGGCATCATGGGGTGTCCCGCGGACGACCCGACCGCGCAGGGCGCGACCGCTCAATTCGATGGCGGCGGCATTGGAGTGGGATGCGCGTCGTCGGTTACGGTTGGCGGCGGCTCTGACCCAACGATGCCGACGCCGCCGACCTTAAGCGCCGGTCGTGCCGGAATTCCCTTGGGTTCCACCGAGATTGCCAGCCCAGGCCTCAGTCCGCTGCCGCCGCCAACGGGTCTGGTTCTTCCCACCCTGTCTTCGTCCTCGATCATCGGAATCTCGCCAACCATGACGGACATGGGGGCCCCACCGGCGGCGGCCGAACCGCCTTGCCCGGTCATCGGGACCTTCAGCAGCCAGGCGACCGTGAGAGGGGCCCGCCAATCCTCCGCCAGCACCACCACTGCCTCGCCGGGCTGCTGATTCGTCTTCTGGAGAGCGGGGTAGGCCATGAGCCGCAAGATCATCGTCCTCGCGGTGCTGCCGTTGATCGCGCTGGTGGTCGGGGGTGGCCTGTACCGCTCGATTGCGCCAGTGGCCGGCGAGGCCCCCGCAGTGGCGGCCGTACCACCGCCGGTACCGGTCGTCGCCGATGTCGTGAAGAGCGGCGATGTGCCCATCTATCTCAGCGGCGTCGGTACGGTCATTGCCTACAACACCGACATCATCCGCAGCCAGATCACAGGCGAGCTCACCCAGGTCACGTTCATCGAAGGACAGACCGTCAAAGCTGGCGACCTGTTGGCGCAGATCGACCCGCGGCCCTATCAGGCTCAGCTCGACCAGATGGTTGCCAATCGCGATCGCGATCAAGCACAGCTTGCCAATGCGCTCGCCAATCTTGGCCGCTATACGGACCTGGAAAAGAAGGGCTTCGCCTCTGCGCAGCTGTCGGACACCCAGCAGGCCCAGGTCGAGCAGCTCAAGGCGGCCATCAAGGCCGACGAGGCGCTCATTGCTCAAGCCGAGGTGCAGCTCAGCTATACGCGGCTGACCTCGCCGATACCGGGCATCACCGGTGTGCGCCAGCTCGATGTCGGCAACATCATCCATCCGACGGACCCCAACGGGCTCGTTGTCGTCACTCAGGTCGAGCCGATCTCCCTGATCTTCACGCTCCCGGAGACGGTTCTGCCGCAGATCCAGCAGCAGCAGCAAAGGACCAAGAGGCCGCTGACGGTCGTTGCCTACAGCCAGGACAACAAGTTCAAGCTCGATGAAGGCACGCTCGGTCTCGTCAATAACGAGATCCTGCAGACCACGGGCTCGATCCAGCTCAAGGCAAACTTCCCCAACACGGCGCATCGGCTGTGGCCCGGCCAGCTCGTCAATGCCCGGCTGCTCGTCGATACGCGGCATGATGCCCTGACCGTTCCGACCTCGGTCGTGCAGCGGGGCCCGAAAGGCACCTACGCCTACGTCGTCAAACCCGACAACACGGTCGAGGTCCGACCGATCGCCGTCGACCAGATCAGCGATGGACAAGCCCTGATCACTTCAGGGCTGCAAGCAAACGAACGGGTCGTGACCGACGGACAATACAAGCTGCAGCCCGGCGTGCGTGTCGTGATTCTCACCGGCCGGGCGGCCGAGGAGGTCAAGGCCCAGAATGCCGAGCAGGCGCCGATCCCATGAACCTGTCCTCACCGTTCATCCGTCGGCCCATCGCGACCGCGCTTCTGATGGTGGGATTGCTGGTCGCAGGCCTGGTCGCCTACCCGTTGTTGCCGGTCGCAGCGCTTCCAAACGTCAACTATCCGACCCTCACGGTCACGGCGCAGCTGCCGGGCGCCGATCCGCAGACCATGGCCTCCACCGTAGCCTCGCCGCTCGAATTGCAGTTCGGCGAGATTCCCGGCCTCACCCAGATGACCTCGGCGAGCGCGCTCGGCTATGTTCAGATCACCCTGCAGTTCGAGCTGAGCCGCCAGATCGATGGCGCGGTCAGCGATACGTTGTCTGCAATCAACGCAGCGAACGCGTACCTGCCCAAGGACCTGCCGTACCCGCCGCTCATTCGGAAAGTCAATCCGGCTGACACGCCGATCCTGGTGCTCGGGGTGACGTCGGATACCCTGCCGCTGCCCGTTGTCGATGCCTACGCGCAGAACATCCTGCTGCAGAAGATCTCGCAGATATCCGGTGTCGGCCTTGTCGGTATCGGCGGCACGCAACAGCCGACCGTCCGCGTGCAGGTCGATCCGGATGCCCTGGCGGCGCGCGGCATCAACTTCGAGGATGTACGCACCGTGCTCGGCCAGGCCAATGTCGACCTCTCGAAAGGCACGCTCAATAGCCCCCGGCAGACCTACACGCTCAACACCAACGATCAGCTGTTCAAGCCCGAGCAATACGCCGACCTGATCGTCGCCTATCGCAACGGGTCGCCGGTGCGCGTGCGTGACATCGGTCGCGCCATCAGCGCCGGGGAGAACGAGCTGATTGCCGCCTGGTACAATCGGCAGCGGGCGATTCTCCTGGCCATCCAGCGGCAGCCCGGAGCCAACGTCATCGAGACGGTCGGCCGCATCAAGGCGATGCTGCCGGTGCTCCAGGCCTCGATCCCTCCCGCCGTCAAGGTTTCGATCATCTCCGATCGCACCGAGACCATCCGGGCATCGGTCTCCGACGTGCAGTTCACGCTGCTGCTGACGGTGGCGCTCGTGGTCGCGGTCATCTTCATGTTCCTGCGCAACGTCCGCGCGACCATCATCCCCGCGGTGACCGTGCCGCTGTCGCTGATCGGCACGTTCGCGGTGCTCTTCGCGCTCGGCTACACGCTCGACAACCTTTCGCTGATGGCCTTGTCGATCGCGGTCGGATTCGTTGTCGACGACGCCGTCGTCGAAATCGAGAACATCGTGCGGCACATGGAGGAGGGGCTTTCACCCTACGAGGCAGCGATGAAGGGGTCTGGCGAGATCGGCTTCACCGTCATGGCGATCACCTTTTCGCTCATCGCCGTATTCATTCCGCTGTTCTTGATGGGCGGCTATATCGGGCTGCTGTTCCGCGAGTTTGCCGTCACAGTGAGCGTAGCCCTCGTTCTGTCGCTGGTCATCTCGCGGACGCTCACGCCGATGATGTGCGCCTACATGCTCAAGCCTGAGAGCAAGCAGCATGGCTGGCTCTACCGGTTGTCCGAGCGCGGTTTCGATGCCCTGCTCCACGTCTACGAAGCCGGCCTGAAAGTCGCGCTGCACCACCGCTTCATCACGCTCATGGTGATGCTGGGCACCGTCGCCCTGACCGGGTATCTCTACGTGGTCATCCCCAAGGGCTTCTTCCCGCAGCAGGACACCGGGCTGATCCTCGGCCAATCCGAGGCGGCGCAGGACATTTCATTCCAGGCCATGCAGGAGCGCCAGCAGGCCTTGCTGGACGCCATCATCCGCGATCCAGCCGTTGCGACGGTGGGTTCGGCGGTGGGCGCGGGTGGCGGTCTCTACACGATCAACGACGGTCGCGTGTTCATTCAGCTCAAGCCCCACGGCCAGCGCGACCCGATCGACAAGGTCATCGCGCGGCTGCGGACCGCTCTCGCCCGGATCCAGGGCATCACCTTGTACATGCAGGCGGCGCAGGACATCACGATCGGCGCCCGGCTGAACAAGACGCAGTTCCAGTACACCCTGAACGATGCGGACCTGGGGGAGCTCAATCATTGGGCCGGCCTGTTTCTCGATAAGTTGAAGGCCATCCCGAGTGTCGCCGACGTCACCACGGATCAGCTCAATGCCGGGCCGATGCTCGACATCACCATCAAGCGTGACGTCGCCTCGACCTATGGCATCCTGCCCTTCACGATCGACAACACGCTCGATGACGCTTTCGGCCAGCGTATCGTCTCGACCATCTATACGACGCTACAGCAGTATCACGTCATCCTGGAGGTCAGCCCCCGGTTCCAGTACGGACCCGAGGCGCTGAACGGCATCTATGTCAAATCAGCCGCCGGGCAGGAGGTGCCGATCTCGACGCTGGTCGATACGGTCGTCAAGGTCGCACCGCTCGTGGTCAATCACCAGGGCCAGTTCCCCTCGGTCACCATCTCGTTCAATCTTGCCCCCGGCGCTGCCATCGGCGATGCGGTCAATGCCATTCAGCAGGCCCAAAAGGAGCTGGCGCCGCCGCTTTCGCTGCAGACCAGCTTTCAGGGCAATGCCCAGGCATTTGGCGCATCGTTGAAGACCACGCCGATCCTCGTCGTCGCTTCACTGTTCGTCATCTATCTCATCCTTGGCATTCTGTACGAAAGCCTGATCCACCCCATCACCATCATCTCGACCCTGCCGTCCGCCGGTGTCGGCGCGCTGCTGCTGCTGATGGCGGTTCACATGGATCTGAGCATCATCGCCATCGTCGGCATCATCCTGCTCATCGGCATCGTCAAGAAGAACGGCATCATGCTGGTCGATTTTGCCCAGCAGGTGGAGCGGGGCGAAGGCCTGACCGCCGAGCAATCGATCTACAAAGCCTGCATGCTCCGCTTTCGGCCGATCCTGATGACGACGATGGCGGCACTGCTTGGCGGCGTGCCCCTGATGCTGGGCACGGGTGTCGGCTCCGAGATTCGCCAGCCGCTCGGCTACGCCATCGTCGGTGGCCTGGCGATGTCGCAAGTCCTGACGCTTTACACGACCCCGGTCGTCTACATCTATCTGGACCGGCTGCAGACGCGGCTGTTCCGCAAGACGAGGAAGGAAGGCGGTGAAGATCGGCGATCTAGTGGTATGATCGCGCATCGATCCTAGACAGGACGTTGCCGATGCCTGACGGTCTTCCCACCGATGGTCTTGTCATCGTCGCCAAGCGCGACTGCCCGACATGCTCGCTGGTCGAGCCGATCATGCAAAAGCTCGATCGCGCTGGGCCCTTTGCCGTAATCAGCCAGGACGATCCGACCTTCCCGGCGGGCGTGCGTTCTGTCATCGACGATCACGACCTCGAACGGTCCTTCAAGCTCAACATAGAGACCGTGCCGACACTGCTTCGCTTCAAGAACGGCAAGGAAGTCGAGCGTACTGTGGGCTGGGACCGCCAGGAGTGGATCAGGCTCGCGGGCGACGCCGCCTCGGGGGATGGCTTGCCCGCCTGGCAACCGGGCTGCGGCTCCAAGAGCGTCGAGCCCGGCGTGCACGAGGCATTGGTCGCGCGCTACGGCGATCCAGGCCTGAAGTCGCGCGCGATTTCGGTCGGCAACTGGGATGATCCGATCGAAGCCTGTTTCGAGCGTGGCTGGACGGACGGCTTGCCGGTCGTGCCGCCCACCGACGAGCGCATCCTGCGCATGCTGGCCGGCACGGAGCGAAAGCCGGACGAGGTCGTCGGCCTGATCCCGCCCAATCTCGCGCCCTGCACGGTGGAGAAGGTGGCGATCAATGCCGTCATGGCGGGCTGCAAGCCGGAGTACATGCCGGTCGTGCTGGGCGTTCTCGAAGCCGCGCTTGATCCGCTCTTCGTGCTGCACGGCCTGCTCTGCACCACGCATTTCTCGGGTCCGCTGGTGATCATCAACGGTCCTGCCGCCAAGGCGATCGGCATGAACAGCGGCGTCAACGCGCTCGGCCAGGGCAATCGCGCCAACGCTACGATCGGCCGCGCCCTGCAGCTCATCGTGCGCAATGTCGGCGGTGGTCTGCCGGGCGCCATCGATCGCGCCACCCTGGGCAATCCCGGCAAGTACACCTTCTGTTTCGCCGAGGACGAGTCCGATCCCGACTGGGAGCCCCTGTCGGTGCGCCGCGGCATAGCCCCCGGCAAGAGCGCCGTGACGCTATTCCACGGCGAAGGCGTTAATGGCTTCATCGACCAGAAGTCGCGCACGCCCGAGGAGCTGGTGCGCTCGCTCGCGATGGGCCTGTTCGGCGTTGGCCATCCCAAGCTTTGCCTCGCCGGCAATGCGGTGCTGGTGCTGACACCGGAGCACTACAAGATCTTCAAGGACGCTGGTTGGAGCCGACGGCAGATCGAGGACGCGCTTTACCAGGCGCTGAAGCGGCCGGGCCGCGACCTGGTGCGCGGGGCGCACGGCGTGCCGGAGGGGCTGCCGCCGTCGATGGCCGAACAGATGATCGACAAGTTTCAGCCGGACGGGCTTTTGATCGTTCGCGCCGGCGGCGAGGCTGGATTATTCTCCGCCATTATCGGCGGCTGGCCCGGCCAGTCCGTGCGCGAGGAATGCCAAGCCGTAACCCGGGAGATTCGCCCATGAGCGTCACAGTGAAGCTGCGTGATCCAACAGCCGAGAGCTCGCCGGTACGCCGGCCCCGCCTCACGCCGCCGCCATCGCTCGACGGCAAGACGGTGGCGCTGATGGATATCGGCAAATCGCGCGGCAAGGAGTTCATCGACCGCCTCGAAAGCCACTTCGCGAAGGCCGGAATCGCGACCAGGCGCTACGCCAAACCCACCAACACCAAGGTGGCGCCGATCGAGCTGATGCAGAAGATCGCGGCCGAAGCCCAGCTCGCGGTGATCGCCTTAAGCGATTGAGGCTCCTGCACATCGTGCAGTCTGCACGACCTTCATAATCTCGACGGACGCGGCCTCCCCGGCGTCAACATCGTCACCACTGGCTTCGTCGATGGTGTCGAGGCGCAAAGCGAGTCGCTCGGTTTCGAGCCCGCCGTCGTCTATGTGCCGCACCCGATCCAGAACCGCACCAAGGAAGAGATCGAAACGATTGCCGATCGGGCTTTTACTGAGGTGATGGCCAAGTTGCGGACGTGAACGGCACGCAACGTTGCCATCCCTCAGTCCTTCTCCGGCACCACAGCCGGATGGACCGTCTGGTCGGCGCCGGGTTCGGGCGGGGTCGGCCGTGATGGAATTGGAGCGAGGAATGACGCCACGGCAGCGGCCGTCGCCTTCGGATCCTCCTCCATCGGGTTGTGGCCGAGCTTCTCGAAGATCTCGAGCCGGGCACCTTTGATGTCGTTCTGGAAGCGGAAGGCGTCGGCGACTGGCACCCAGCGGTCCGCGGCGCCCCACAGGATCAGTGTCGGGACATCGAGCCGCTTGAGTGGCGTGGGATCGAGCGGCTCCTGGATGCGGGCACGCTGCAACGTGGCTTCGCGGTTGCCTGGAAAACGTTGCAAATCGGTGTAGCGTGCGACGCGCTCGGGCGTCAGCATTGCCGGGTCGGCAAAGACTTCGGCGAGCGAGCGGCGGGCCAGCGGCTCGGGCTTGAAGTAGATGCTGAGGTCACCCACGACCGGCAGTCGGGCGAGCCGCGTCGATAGGGGAATGTCGCCGCTCGCGCGCGGATAGCCCGCAGCATCGACCAGCACCAGCTGGTTGACACGGTCAGGGCGCGTCGCGGCAAAGTTCCAGGCGACGGCGCCGCCCAGCGAATGGCCGGCCAGCGCGAACCGGTCGAGATTGAGCGTGTCGACCAGCACCTCAATGAAGTCGGCATAAGCCTCGACGGTGTATTCGTCGCGCGGCCACGGGCCCGTCAGGCCATGGCCCGGCAGATCAACCGAGATCAGGCGCGCTTGTGCGCCAAGCTCGCGCACCCAGCCCTCCCAAACATGCAGTGAGCCCAATGAGCCGTGGATCAGCACCAGCGGGGTGCCGTTGGGACTGCCCTGGTCTCGGACATGAGCGCGCACGCCGCCGACGTCAATGAACTTCGATTGATCGCCAGCGTAACGCGCGATCAGCAGCTCGGGCGGCAGCGAGGGGGAATAGGCCCATAGAGCCGCACCGGCCACCAGGGCTGTCGCAAACAGCGCGTAGAACAGCCAGCGTCGCCGCGGGCCCGCCTGCTTACGCTTGCGGTGCGGCGGCATGGCCATCGCTTTCGGATGGAGAAGCGGGTGACAGGATCCGCTCGACGCCGCGCAGCCTGAGCTCGGGCACCGGTGTCGGATCGACGATCTTGAGCTCGATCAGCTTGGCCAGGATCGCCTTGTTGAGGTCGTTGTTCACTACTAGGCGATCTTCCACGCGCGCCACGAACACGAACAGCTCGAATTCCAGCCCGGTCGGCATGATATGGACAAAGCGTACGATGGGCGCGGGCACGCGCAGGACGCGCGGATGACCGAGGGCAGCTTCGCGCAGTGCTCCCTCCATCGCTGAAACGTCGGTGTTGAGGCCCACCGTGAACTTGAGCTCGACACGGCTGGACGTGTCGGAATAGGTGCGGTTCACGACCGGGTTTTGCAGAAAGAGGCTGTTCGGGATGATCACCGAGGTGCGCTGGAAGGTTTCGACCTCGGTGGCGCGGATGTCGATGCGCCGCACGAAGCCTTCGAAGCCCGCCACGCTCACCCAGTCACCCGCCCTGATCGGTCGCTCGACGAGCAGGAACACGCCGGAGATCACGTTGTTGGCGATGTTTTGCAGGCCCAGGCCGATGCCGACCGAAAGAGCGCCCAGCACGATGGCGAGATTGGTGAAATCGATGCCGAGCGCGGCGATGCCGATCAGGATGGCGATGGTGACGCCGGCGTAGTTCAGGCCGGCATCGATCGATTGGCGCAGCGGCAGCGGTGCATCGACGGTCGGCAGCACGCGGTTGCGCACGACGCTGCGGAGCAAGCGAAACAAAGCCAGCACGACACCAAAGGCGATGATGGCGATGCCGACATTGCCCAGCGAGATCGTGACACCGCCCACCCTGACGCCGTGCAGGAGCTGGACCATCCCGACCAGCATCCCGTCGACGTCTGCGCCCCAGGCCGCCGGAATGGCGATCGCCAGCACGGCGACCAGGATCAGGTCGAACAGCAGGATCACCAGCTGGTGGCCGCGCAGCGCGGCGTCGGGCGGCAAACCGAAGCGCTGGCGCGCCCAGCGGCCGGGCGGCGTGTCGGGGGCGGCGGCGGCTTCCAGCAGGTCGCTGATGAAGCGGTGCATCAGCAGCGCCAGCGCAATCAGCAGCGAGCTCATGTAGATCGCGTTGTGCAGATGCGCCGCGAGCGTGGCGTAGCCCAGCAAGGCGAACAGCACGGCGGACAGGACGATCACGCTCAGCGCCAGCCGTGCGACCGACCACCACGTTCCGCCGATCATGGCGGGAAGCTCCTGGTCCCCGGATCGGGCGGCCTGCCAGGCCCGCGTCGACAGGGCCGGTAGGGTCAAGAAGGCAATGATGGTCGCCAGCACCAGCGCCCCCATCGCTGCCAAGGCTTCGCGGCTGCCCGCGCCGCGCGTCAGGGCTACGTAGATGAAATCCGCTGACGCGCCCACCGCCAACAATCGCCGCAGGGCATGCGACAGGAGATGCGCGCTCTCGTCGGTGAAGGGCAGGACACGCCAGGTCGGTCGTGTCGGCGCAAGCGCCGTGGCGGTCAGGCCGAACACGAGCAGGACGGCAATGATGCGGGCGGTGAGCTCTGGGACGAGCTGGTCGATCGGCGACGGTGGTGACGTTGCCGTCAGGACCTTGCCGATCAGCCATACTGCCAGGATCGGCACCAGCACCAATCCCACGCCGTCGATCGCGGCAGCGATGGTGCGGTCTCGCTGGCCAGGCTCGACCGCATCACCGCGACCGTAGCGGCGGCGCAACGCGCGGGCAAACCACCACAGCACAACGGTTGCGATGGCCCAGGCGACGAGCGAGGGCAGCTCGCTGCTCTCGAAATGCAGGACGCCCAAACCTTCGCGCGCCCAGCTTACCACCGCCATGGACAACGTCTGAACTGCAGCCGTGAACTGTGGGATGAGCTTGGTCCACACTTCGGGCGACAAGGGCGAGGCATCGCGGTGCAATAGGGTCTGCAGCACGATCTCGCCGCGCAGCTTGGTCATGCGGTCGAGCAGCTGGTCGGCACGCGCGATCACGACCTCGCATTGCTTGACACGGCTTTCGCTTTCGGCGGCCTGCGCCGACAGCCGCTCGCGTTCGGCCTTGACCGCATCCGTTTCCGGGACGGCATCGGTTCCAGGCTTGGTCTCCAGCGGAGCCAGGAGCTTGCGCGTGTCGGTAAGATCGCTGCGTGCCAGGGCCGCGGCTGCGCTGGCCGCCGTGCGGACATCGATCACCTGCTCGCGCATGGTGTCGATCTCGACCGGCAGCAGGTTGGCCTGATCGGCGCGCGTGGTGATGCGATCGAGCTGCCGCGTCCACAGATCGACAAGCTGACTGAACGGCCGCTGCGGTGGCGGCCCAGCCTGCGCCAGCGCCAGGTTGCTCAAGAGCAGCAGGCCGAGACAGGCCAGCCGGAGGAGGACCCGCATTTGGGTTCAGTACCATGGCCGGCGCACAGCCGGCCATGGCGTGAGGTGAAGAGGAGAACAAGCCATGAATATCCCCAACGTTTCTCGGGGCTTGCCGCGCCCCATGGGCCGAATCAGGGCGACGCACCGCGGCTTATGCGCGCGAGTTGACAGCGCTCTTGCGACACGGAACCTTTCGCCCCGAAACCAGGATTCGGGAAGGATGCGATGGCCGGCGGTCAAAGTTCAGTAGGAGAAGTACGGATCAAGCCCCACCGGCTGCATGCCTTTACCATGGCGATCTGCCGGGCCGACGGCAGCTCGGAGCAGGAAGCCCGCCTGGTCGCCGACCATCTGGTCTTGGCCAACCTGTTTGGGCACGACAGCCACGGCGTCGGCATGATCCCGCACTATATGCAGAACACTGCATCTGGTGCCTGCGTCCGTAACCATCATGCAAAGATTGACCGCGACAATGGTGCGGTGATCGTGGTCGACGGCGGGGCCGGCTACGGCCAGGTCGTCGCCAAGGAGGCGATGGATATCGGGATCGAGCGTGCGAGGGAGCACGGCGTATGCGTCGTCGGGCTCATCAACGCGCATCATATCGGCCGCATCGGCCATTGGGGCGAGCAGTGCGCGCGCGCTGGCATGGTAAGCACGCACTGGGTGAACGTGCACGGTCATAAGTCGCTGGTGGCGCCCTTCGGCGGCGCCGAGCCGCGCTTCACCACCAATCCCTACTGCACCGCCGTGCCGCGTAAAGGCAAGGAGCCGATCGTGCTCGACTTCGCCACCAGCCAGGTGGCGATGGGCAAGGTGCGGGTGGCGAACAACAAGAAGGTCAAGATGGACGAGGGGCTGCTGATCGATGCGGCCGGTCATCCGACGACCGATCCCGGAGTCATGTATGATCCACCCTACGGCGCCATCCTGCCGTTCGGCCTGCACAAGGGCGGCGGGCTCGCGGTGATCTGCGATCTGCTGGCTGGGGCGCTGACCGGGGGGCGTACGCACAGTCCGCGCACCATCAAGAAGAGCGGCACGGACATCATCAATAACATGCTGTCGGTCATCATCGACCCGGCATCGATGGGTGGCACGGATTTCCTCGACGACGAGGTCGAGACCTTCATCACCTGGGTGAAGTCGGCGCGACCGCAAGCCGGTGTCGCCGAGGTGCTGGCCCCGGGCGAGCCCGAGCGCGCCCGGCGGGCAGATCGGGAAAGGGACGGCGTGCCGATCGACGGCACCACTTGGCAGCAGCTTGTGGATGTAGCGCGCAAGGTACGTTTGAACGATACCGACATTCCCGCTATGGCCTGACAAAGGGGAGACGATCATGGCCAGGATGAAGCTCTACTACTCGCCCGCCTCGCCTTACGCGCGAAAGGTCCGGGCGATGGCGATCGAGACCGGCCTCGACAAGAAGATCGACATGGTCAATGTTGTTCTGACACCTGTCGCGCCCAATGCCGATGTGGACAAGCACAACCCCATCGGCAAGATCCCGGCGCTGTCGGTCAAGGGCATGGATCTCTTCGACTCACCGGTGATCTGCGAGTACCTCGACAATCAACACAAGGGTCGCAAGCTGCTGCCGCGCAAGGGCCGCGAACGCTGGGTGGCATTGCGTCTGCAGGCGATGGGCGATGGCCTGCTCGATGCTGCCTTGCTGGCACGCTACGAGAATTCACTACGGCCCGAAGACAGGCGTTGGGGCGACTGGACTGACGGACAGATGAAGAAGATCGACGGCGTGCTCGACCAGCTCGAGGCTGAGGCCAAGTCGCTCAAGGGCAAACCCACCATCGGCACCATCACGGTGGGCTGCGCGCTGGGTTATCTCGACCTGCGCTTCCACGATCACGATTGGCGCAGCCGGCGGCCCAGGCTCGCCAAATGGTTCGCAGCTTTCTCCAAACTGCCGTCAATGAAGTCGACGGCGCCTCCTCCGGCGTAAGACCGGCAGCGTGACCGCGGACGAGATCATCGCACGCCTTGGGCTGAAACCTCATCCCGAAGGTGGGCACTATATCGAGACTTTCCGTGCGGCGGAGAGCACGGCGATCTATTTCCTGCTGAAGGCGGGCGAGCGATCGCATTGGCATCGGGTCAATGCCGACGAGGCGTGGCACCACTATGCCGGCGCGCCGCTGGAGCTGTCGATCAGCGACGATGGCCACCGTGTGCGCCATCTGCGCCTTGGCAGCGACCTCGCCCTTGGAGAGCGGCCGCAGGCCGTCGTTCCACGCCATGTCTGGCAGGCTGCGCGATCGCTCGGCGCCTGGACCTTATGCGGTGCCACCGTCGCTCCTGCCTTCCAGTTCTCCGGTTTCGAGCTAGCGTCGCCGGGTTGGCAGCCACAGCTCGCGTGATGCCAGTACGGCGCCGGCTGTGACCAGGATCGCCGCGATGAAGAGCGCGCCGGTCGGCTCGGCCAACCCTAATGCGATCAATAGCGCGGTCGACAGGATCGGTGTGAGGTAGGACAACGCGCCCAGGGCGCGGATATCGCCGTGCTTCACGGCGTGATCCCAGAGATAGAACGCCGAGCCGGCTGGCCCGAGACCGAGCGCCAGCACGGCGAGCCAAGCGGTGACGGAGACAGGCCAGGCCGTGTGCTCGAACAACAAATGGCAGAGGAGTGACAGCACAGCCGAAACACCACAGAAGGCAGCGATGGCATCGGTCGGTGTCTCGCCGAAACGGCGTGACAGCACCGAATACAGCGACCAAGTGAAGGCGCAGCCGAGCGCCAGCAGATATCCCAGCGCATAGGCGCCGGTGAAGCTGACGCCGCGACTGAACGCCATCAGCATCACGCCGATGAAGCCTAGCAGCGCGCCCAGGAAATGTGCCCAGCCCAATCGTTCGCCCGCGAGCGGTGCCGACAGGAGCACGATCAGCAGTGGCCAGAGATAGTTGACGAGATTGGCCTCGGCCGGTGGTGCGAGCTGGAGCGCAGCAAAATAAAGTGCGTGGTAGCCGAACAGGCCGCCTACGCCCAGCAGCCAGACGCGGGCTGGCCAGTTCACGAGCCCTGTCCAGCCGACGCCTTTGTGCAGGGCCCGCACAATGCCGATGACGGCACCGATCGCGAACGTCATGGCAACCATCTGGAACGGCGCAATGGGACCGGCCAGGACAGACAGCGTTGCCAACGCACCCCACAGTGCAATGGCGCAGAAGCCCGCGGCCATCGCGCGGCGGCGGTCGACATCGGCGATCGTCATGGACGGCCGCATAGAGAAGACGGTTGCTCTTGTCGAGGTTACGATAAGATTGCAGTGGAGACGCCATGTTCATTCGGCCGGCCAATCCGGTGAGTCATCGTCTGGCACGCATGGCCTTTGTGATGGCCTGCGTCGCGGCGCTGATCGTGGCGTCTGCCGGTCCGCTGTATCGCGTGATTGGCGTCGATGTTGAAGCGGCCTTCACCGTCTTCCGCTACGGCTTCTACATCGCCGTCGCCGGTGCGGCACTCGGCCTTGCCACCATCGTGCCGACACGACCGGTCGAGCGGCGCCGTGGCTTCGTGGCGGCCCTTCTGGCCATCGTGATCGGCGTTGGCGCGGCCTATACGCCGTTGATCTGGTTCCTGCGCGCTCAACAGATGCCCGAGCTGAACGACATCACGACCGACATTTCCAATCCACCGGCCATGGTCGTCACGGCACAGCTTCGACGCGGCGCCCCCAACCCGGCCGCCTATCCCGGTGCGAGCGCTGGGGTCCTGCAGCGCTCGGCCTATCCGGATATTGCGCCGGTCGCGCTGGCGGTGCCGCCCGCGGAAGCGTTCAAACGCGTCGACAAGGTGGCGATGGAGATGGATTGGGACGTCGTCGCCCGTGCGCCCAACGAGGGCCGCCTCGAGGCCGTGGCGACCAGCGACTGGTTCGGCTTTCGCGACGATATCGTGGTCCGCATTCGTCCCGACGGCGCCGGCAGTCGGGTCGACATCCGCTCGAAGAGCCGCGTCGGCGAATCCGATCTGGGGGTCAATGCCAAGCGCATCCGCGAATTCATCACTCGGCTCAAGGCCGAGAATTAGGCCGGCACGCTGATCCCATTCGGCGGCAGGGTGAAGCTGAAGGTGCTGCCCTGGACGCTGCTCTTGGCCAGCGTGATGTCGCCGCCGTGAGCGCACACCAGGTCGCGAGCGATGGCGAGACCGAGGCCGGCCCCGCCGGCGCGTCCGCTGGTGACGAATGGTCGGAAGACCTGTGCGGCGACCTCCTGCGGCACGCCCGGCCCGTCGTCGGTGACATCGATCCGGAGATCGGCGTCGGCTGCGCCGGCAATGGCGCTGACCGTAACCGTGGTCGCTCCCGCTTCGAAAGCATTGCGGCCGAGGTTGAGGAAGACGCGATAGAGCAAGTCGCGATCAGCGCGCACCTGGCAATCGGAACCGACCTCGTTGACCCAATGCCGGACGATGTTCGGTGTGCTCTCTTCGCCCTGCTCCTGCAGCTCCACGCCCACTTCGTCAACGAGATCGGCGAGCTCAACCTTGGCCAACCGCGGCGTCGGCCGGTCGCGCACATATTCGATGGCGTCGCTCGCCAAGCGTGCGGCGCGATCGATGGTGTTGAGGATGGTCGGGGCCAGCGCCCGCGTGCGTTCATTATCGCTGCGTGACAGTCGATCCGACAAGAGTCGTGCGGTCGAGAGCATGTTGCGCAGATCGTGATTGATCTTGTTGGTCGCAGCTCCCACTTCTGCCAGCCGCGATTTCTGGCGCAGTGACGCGCGCAGCTCGCGTTGCAGGTTCTGGAACTCGCGATCGACGACGCCGATCTCGTCGTTGCGCCGGGTCGGCGGCCGCTCGCTTCCCGGCTCCTCGGGGTCCCGGCGAAATGCCGTCATGTCGGCCGACAGTCCCTGCAGGGGCAGGATCACGAGCCAACGCAGCGCAAGATACAGCAAGGCCGCGGTGAACAGGGCGATGATGACCGACAGAACCAAGATGCGCGTGGCGTAACCGTACATGGCGATGCGCATCGGCAATTCATCGACCACGATCCAGACCATCGCCCTGGGCAGCCGCATCGATTCTCCGCCGACGCGGATGAAGCGCTGCCCCTCGTGCGTCATGGCGGCGAGCGCGTCCCAGATCAGGGGAAGCACGCCCTCTTCCTTGAGGTTGTACGACGGCATGCTGGCCTTGGGCTCGATGGTCATCAGCGCGCGCTTCGGCTTGTTGGGTTCGACCAGCACGACGGTATCGACCCGAGCATTGTTGAGCAGCGAGCGCTTGACCTCCTCGGTGACCATGTTGTCGGGCGTGGCGTCGAGAGCGAGCGCAGCCAGCGTCCCACTTTCGATGAGCTGCTCAAGATAGACCATCCGGAAGCGAGCGATCGACGGCAGGAATATCAAGATCTCGGCGGTCATGACCGCGACGATCACCAGGCCCAGGATGCGCCATGACAAGCCGAAGGCAGGCCTTCGACGGCGCAAGGATCGAACCGCTTCCGCGGGCACGGAGACATCGACGGTCATGGCCGGCCGACTCTACCGGAGCGGGCTGTGGGGGCCTAGGGGGCCGCGACCACCCGGTAGTAGACGCCGTTGGCTCCGTAAGAGGGAACGAACCAGAGCCCATTGGCGCAGGAGTAATAGGGTTGGCCCGCTTGCGGCTGATATGTGCATCCGGCAGGCAATGAGCCATAGATCGTGCCCGGCGGATTGGCGGTTGCCGCGGCCGTGCCGGCTGCAACCCCCGCCGCATAGGCCTGATTACTCGAGCTGGAGGCGGCTGCAGCACCCAGCGCCGTCCCGGCCACCACTCCCGCGGCAACGGCGCCACCGGTGTTCCAGCCGCCGCAATTATAGCAATTGGCGCCGTAGGCATTGACGACGGTGGGCGAATTGTAGGCGCCGTAGTATCCACCGTGCCACGAGTCCGGCCCACCATAGTAGGTGTGCCCGTCGGCGCCAGTCGCCGACCACGATCCGCCGCCGCCGGATGCCGTGCCGCCGCGGTAGCCGGTGGCGCTCCATGATCCGTCGCCGCCGGACGCGCTGCCGCCGCGATAACCCGTGGCACTCCAGCTGCCGTCGCCGCCCGAGGCAGTGCCCCGCGATCCCGATGCACTCCAGGAGGAGCGATCGCCGCTCCAGCTGCCGCCGTGGAACCAGGCGACTGCCGGCGTGAGCGGTGCGGCAATTGCGATCATCGCAGTAACGAGAACAACCTTCTTCATGGCGCTCTCCTCTCTGTCACTTCTTGGCGGCGGGATTGGCGGGTGGCGAATCAGGCCGGGCGAACGGTACCCGAGCCGCCCCTGCCGGGGCGGTCCAGGTGAACGTATTGGGCGCCAGCGACGGGTCCACCTTCCAATCGGAGAACTGCACGGTGTGGCGATAGTGCGACGGGTCGCCGAGGAAGATCGCGCGTGCCATTCGGGGCAGCTTGTCGTCGCTGCCGATCCAAAGCTGAACGTGGGCGAACTTGCCGACCAGAACCACGATGTCGGTCGGCACGCCGCCGACCACGATGGATTTGCCGACGACGAAAGCGACGCGGAGGTTATCGCCGATGACCTTCATCGGATCGGAAACGATGACATCGGTGAAGGGAAAGTAGATCGCCGCATGTTCGAACGCGGCCCGCAACGTGGCGTCGATCGTGTCGGGAGCCTCGACGGTCGCCAGAATGTTGGCGGCAGGCTCATAGGCCTGGACAGTCTTCCCGTCATAGTAGAATTCCGAGCGCGGTCCGTCGCCCAGGGTGATGACGCGCAGCTTGTCGGGGCGCTGCAACGTCACCTCGGCCAGAGTCGTGTAGGCCAGAGGTTCGCCGGTGCGATCGGGACTTTCATAGGTGGTGACCGCAGTGAAGCTCATCGTCTTTGCCGCCGCCAGTCGATCGCACATCGCCTTGACCAAGGCGACCGCCGCGGGCTCGACCTCGACCTTGAGGCCAAGGTCGGGCGGCGCCGATGGCGGTGCAGCCGTCGCGGCCGGTTGCTGTTGGGCTTGCGCTGTTGTCAGGTTCGCGGCCACGAGCAGGGCCGTCACGCTCGAGATCCTCATTTGCTTCCCCCCCGCTGCATCCAATGATCTCACCAAACCGGCAGCCGCGCCAGCAAGCGAACGAGGCTGCGCGTGCGGGCGCCGAAGAGCTTGTCGGTGTAGAAGCTGCCAGCCGCCCGTTTACTCGCCTCGCCCAGGGTCGGATAGGGCGGCACGAAACTCGCCAAGGCCGAGATGCTGAGACGCTGGGCCAGCGCCAGACACCAGGGCTGGATCAACTCGCCAGCCTGGGCACCGACAATGGTGGCTCCCAGGATGCGGCCCCGACGGTCGACGATGGCTTTGACCAGGCCTTCAGTCTGTCGTTCGGTCTGGGCGCGGTCGTTGTCGGCGAACGACCAGCTGAGTACCCTGATCGAATCGCCGTGCTTGGCGCGCGCCTCGCGTTCGTTCAGGCCGACATGGGCGAGCTCGGGATCGGTATAGGTCGTCCAGGGCACGATCGACGTATCGAGTCGCGCCGGCGCGCGAAACAGGGCGCCGCGGATGAACAGCGAAGCCTCATAGCCCGCCATGTGCGTGAAGGCGTAAAGGCCGTTGCAGTCGCCAATGGCCCAGACATGCCGATTGGACGTTCGCAACGACGGCGTGACCGAGATGCCGTGCCTGGTGTGCTCCACTCCAGCGACCTCGAGATCGAGGCCTTCGATGATCGGCGTGCGCCCCGCCGCGACCAGCAGATGAGACCCTTCGATTCGCTCTCCGTGCTCGAGGATCGCGGTGACGCTCGATGAGGTGCGTTCGATGCGGGCGATCTTGGCGGGCGCGCGCAGATCGATGCCCTCCGCTCTTAGTCGCGCCAGCACCACGGCCGACAGCTCGGGATCGTCCTTGGCCAAGAACGCCTCTGCTTCCAGCACTGTCACCCTGGAGCCCAGTCGACGGTGCGCCTGCGCCATCTCGAGCCCGATCGGACCGCCTCCGATCACCACAAGATGCGCGGGCAAGCTGCGATTGTCGAAGACGGTTTCGTTGGTGAGATAGGGCACTTCGGAAAGACCCGGGATTGGCGGTGCTGCCGGGCGCGATCCGGTTGCCACCACGATTCGCCGGCTCTTGATGCGGTGGCGCCCTGCTTGCAGCTCGGTACGGCCGACGAAGCGGGCCTCCTCTTTCAGGACGCGCACGCCGAGCTTCTCGAAGCGCTCGACCGAATCGTTGGGCGCAATGGCCCGGATGACTTGCGCGACATGGTCCATCACGCGGCTGAAATCGACGTTAGGCTCGACCGGATCGATGCCGAAGGGGCTGCCGCTGCGCTGCGCTTGCGCGACTTTGGCCGCAGCAATCAGCGCCTTCGACGGCACGCAGCCATAGTTGAGGCAATCGCCGCCCATCTCGGCTCGCTCGATCAGCACGACACGGAGGCCGAGTTGAACAGCCCCGGCAGCGACCACCAGACCCGCCGAGCCGGCGCCGACGACGCATATGTCCGGCGTCAGGAGCTTGTTCATGTCACGGCGAGGTCCGGCTGCGCCGCAGGCGCGTATAGAGCACCGGGGCGAGCGCCAGCATGCCGAGGCCGAGCAGGGGAAGAAGGATCCGCCATTCAAAGATGATGCCCAGGTCCGGCATCCGGCCTTGGTCGATCAGGACGCCGAGCCCTGCGCCGACACTCGCGTAGACCAGCGCGCCAGGAATGATGCCGATCAGCGTGGCGAGCGCATAGGGCCCGAGCTTCATGCCGAGCAGCGCCGGCACGATATTCACCAGCCAGAACGGAAAGATCGGCACCAAGCGCAGGAAAAGGAGATAGTGGAAGCTGTCGCGTCGGAATCCTTCTTCCAGCCGTGCCAGAGCGCGGCCGGCGCGCGCATGGAAGAGATCGTAAAACGCGGTGCGGGCCGCCAGGAACACCACGATCGAGCCTGCCGTCGCGGCGATGACGGAGAGCACGGCGCCCAGCCAGACACCGAACAGAAAACCGCCGACCAAGGTCACCACGACGGAAATGGGCAGCGAGAAGGTGACCACGAGGGCATAGGCCAGCACGTAGAGAAGGGCAGCCGGCGCGGCATGCTCGCTGACCCATGAGCCGAGGGCCGCGTGGTTGCGGCTCAGCGTCTCGAAGGAGAAGTAACGCTCGAGACCGAGCAGCAGGAACAGCACCAGCCCCAACAGCAGGACTGCCACGGGAATGAGCCGGCGCCACGTCGACGGAGTCATGTCACCTTTCGCGTGCCTCGTGCCAGATATTGGCGCGCTCCGTCGTGGCCTCAAAGCAAATGCGCTCACGCCACGGTGACTCTTCTTTCAAGCGGAAGGCAGGCCGGGATCGGTTGCAGGGAAGCTGGGGCGTTGGCCAAGGCGGTACCACCAGCCGCTGAGGCGGGGATAGCGGCCGAGCAAGGCCGCCCCTTCGGGGGCGGCGGCGAAATAGGCGATCATTGCGCCGAGGTGGAAATCGGCGAGTGAAACCGCAGGGCCTGTCAGGAACGCCTCGGATGACGCCAAGGTGTCGAGCGCCGCCAGAACCTTTGCAGCCGCTGCCAGGCCTTGCGCGACTTCCGATTCGTCGACCGGGCGTCCGGCCGCCGCTCGAAACACCCGATGGGAGAAGACCTGGCGGACCAGAGGCCAATAGGCATAGGCGTCGACGATGCTGATGATCTGGTCCATGCGGGCCAAGGCGTGCGGCTCGCCCGGCTGCAGCGCCGGGCCAGCGAATGCGCGATCAACGTAGCGGGTGATGGCGCCTGTTTCATAGAGCGCAAACTTGTCGTGCACCAAGGTCGGCACGCGGCCGAACGGGTGGAGGGCAAGGTAGTCGGCCGAGATGTCCGCGGCGAACGGGTCGATCTCGGCCTGATCGTAGGCAATGCCTTTCTCCGCCAGGACCAAACGGGCGATCCGGACGTAGACGCTGTAGCGGTAGCCGTGCAGGACGAGGGGCATGGGCGCCATCATACGTTGACTCAGGGGCAACCCGCCCTTATTACCCACGCCCACGGATTTTGCCCCCCGCTGCTTCCGCGCGGGGGCCTTGTATTTAAAGGAGTTGCGTGATGAAACGCACCTATCAGCCGAGCAAGCTGGTGCGCAAGCGCCGGCATGGCTTCCGGTCCCGCATGGCCACGGTGGGCGGCCGCAAGGTCATCGCCAATCGCCGCAAGTCGGGCCGCAAGCGGCTTTCCGCCTAAGTTGGCGGCGGCCTAGCCAAATTGGCTCCGGCGCGCCTCGGGCGTCTGCCGAATCGCCGAGATTTCCTGCGCGTCCAGGCTGGTCGGCGGTGCGCCATGCCGGGTTTCGTGCTGCAGGCCGCACCAGTGCCGGCGGATCTAGGCCTGCCGACCATCCGTGTCGGATTTACCGTCAGCCGCAAGGTCGGCAATGCCGTGACGCGCAATCGGGTACGACGGCGACTGCGTGAGATCGCCCGGCTGATCATCCCCGGCCGGGCGCGGTCCGACCTCGATTATGTGCTGGTTGGCCGTCAAGCCGCCATAAATCGGGATTTCGACGTCTTGCGGCAGGACTTGTGTGCGGCCCTGAAGCGGCTGAAAGCGCTGGCCGTCGCGACGCCATGACCTGCCACGCGCCGCTTGCGCCAGCCCCCCTGAATCGCCAGTTTCCGGGCCTCATGTTTTCGTGGCTCCTGTCCTGGGCTTTGCGTGGCGCGATCCGGTTCTACCAGCTCACGCTGGCCTACTTCTTTGTAGGCGCCTGCCGCTATCAGCCTTCCTGCTCGGCCTACGCCGCCGAGGCCGTGACGCGGCATGGCCCGCTCACGGGCTCCTGGCTGACGGCGCGGCGGCTCTGCCGCTGCGGCCCCTGGGGCGGCTGTGGCTACGATCCCGTTCCACCTGCCAACCGGCCACCCGCCAACCGGCGTCCGCTTTCCTGCCAACCCGCCGAGCGCGCCTGAGGCGCCTCAGAGTCCGCCTGCAATGGATCAAAAGAATCTCATCGTTGCCATCGTGATGTCGGTGCTGATCATCATCGGCTGGCAAGCCCTCTTTCCACCGGCCAAGCCGCCGGTCAACAACACGACTCAGCAGCAGACTGCCCCGCAGCCCGGGACGCCGGCGCCGTCTGGCCAGCCTGCAGCGCCTGGTGCGCAGACCGCACCGGCCGCCGCTCAGGTCGTGAGCCTCAAGGAAGCGCTGGAGCGTTCGCCGCGGGTGACTTTCGACACGCCCGAGCTCCTGGGGTCGATTGCACTCACGGGCGCGCGCATCGACGATGTGCGGCTGGTCAAGTATCGCGAGACCATCGATCCCAAGAGCGATCCCGTGCCGGTGCTGTCGCCGGCCGGCACCGAGCATCCCTACTATGCCGAGTTCGGCTGGTCGACCTCGGATCCGGCGATCAAGCTGCCGGGTCCCGACACGCTGTGGACGGCGAGCAATCCCACCGTGGCGCCCGGCAAGCCGGTTCGGCTCACCTGGGACAACGGGCAAGGGCTGGTCTTCGCGCTCGATATCGCGCTCAACGACTACTTCATGTTCAACGTGCAGCAGAGCGTCGAGAACAAGTCGGACAAGCCGGTGACGCTCTATCCCTGGAGTCTCGTCGTGCGCTACGGCGAGCACAAGGCGGAAGGTACCTATATCCTCCATGAGGGTCCGTACGGCGTCTTCAACGGCAGCTTGAAGGAGTTCAGCTACTCCGATTTCAAGGACAACAAGCAGCAGAAGTTCACCACGACCGGCGGCTGGGTCGGCATCACCGACAAATACTGGATGGCGACGCTCATCCCCGACCAGAAGTCGAAGGTCGACGTCTCGATCAAGCAGGCCGGCTCCAACGCCGAGCCCAAATACCAGATCGACTTCGTCGGCGCCGGCGAGACCATCGCGCCGGGTGCCACGATGACGACCAACGCGCAGCTGTTTGCCGGCGCGAAGGTGGTCAGGGTGATCGACGCCTACGAGAAGAAGTACGGCATCGAGAAGTTCGACCTCACCATCGACTGGGGCTGGTTCTGGTTCTTCACCAAGCCGCTGTTCTGGCTGCTCGAATGGCTGTACCGCCAGATCGGCAATTTCGGCCTCGCCATCCTGGCGCTGACGGTGATGGTCAAGGCGGTGTTCTTCCCGCTGGCCAACAAGTCCTACGCGGCGATGAGCAAGATGAAGGCGCTGCAGCCTGAAATGGAGAAGCTGAAGCAGCGTTACGGCGAGGATCGCCAGCGCATGAACCAGGAGATGATGCAGCTCTATCGCCGAGAGAAGGTGAATCCGGCGGCCGGCTGTCTGCCCATCCTGGTGCAGATCCCGGTGTTCTTCGCCCTCTACAAGGTGCTCTACACCACCATCGAGATGCGCCATCAACCGTTCTTCGGCTGGATCCAGGACCTGAGCGCGCCCGACCCGCTCACCATCTTGACGGGTTTCGGCCTGTTCCACTGGGATGTGCCGCCGTTCCTGCACTTCTTCAATATCGGCATCTGGCCCCTGCTCATGGGCGTCACGATGTACCTGCAGCAGAAGCTGAACCCGGCGCCGGCCGACCCGGTGCAGGCCCGCGTGTTCCAGTTCCTGCCCATCCTGTTCACCTTCATGCTCGCACCGTTCGCCGCCGGCCTGGTGATCTACTGGGCGTGGAGCAACATCCTGTCGATCGCTCAACAGTACACGATCATGCGCCGCCACGGGACGCCCATCGGCAGCAAGGCCAAGCCTGCCGTTGCAGCCGCGGTGCCGGCGCCGGCCAGTGGTGGCGGTGGTGGCGGCGGCGGAGCGGGGGGTACTAACGGGGGCAGTGGCAAGAAGAGCGGCAAAGGCTCGGCCAAGAAGCGTTGATGGACGAGCGCACGCCCGTCGAGATTGAGGCGGCGCGCAAGCTTTTCGCCGGTCCTTGTGAGTTCGTGGCCGGCGCCGCGTCGCTCGATTCGCTGCCGGATTTCGCTCTGCCCGAGATCGCGTTTGCCGGTCGCTCCAACGTTGGCAAGTCGAGCCTGGTCAATGCGCTCACCGGCCGGCGCACGCTGGCACGTGTCTCCTCCAAGCCAGGCCATACGCGACAGATCAACTTCTTCGATCTGACCGGACGGCTCTTCCTGGTCGATCTACCCGGCTATGGCTTTGCCCAGGTTTCCAGGTCGATGAAGGAGACATGGCAGGACCTCGCGTCAGCATATCTGCGTGGTCGGCCGACCCTGAAGCGTGTCTGCCTGCTGATCGACTCGCGGCACGGCGTGAAGGATGCAGACCGCGAGACGATGAAGAATCTCGACAGTGCCGCGGTCTCCTACCAGCTCGTGCTGACCAAGGCCGATCAGCTCAAGCGCGGCGACGTCGAGCGCACTGTGGCCGCGGCGGAAGCCGTCGCCCGCCAGCACGGCGCGGCGCATCCCAAGGCATTGCCTACGAGCAGCCAGACCGGCTTCGGTATCGCCGAGCTGAGGGCTGAAATCGCGGCGGTTGCGGCGGGCTGATACGCCCCGTCACCGCGTGCCGGACGGTGCAGGCGGCGGAGGGGGCTTGGGCTGAGTGTCGCGAGGTGGTGCCGGGCGTGCCGGAGCGGCCGCTGGCATCAGCGACGGAATGAGGGCCTTCGTCTTGGCGGCGGCCGCTTCCTGCGCCTTCTTGAGCTCCTCCTCGGTCAGGAACCGGTCCTTGTTGAGGTCCGTCTCCAGGAACTCCTTGACCGCGTAAGCCATGAGCTCGACGCGATCGATAACGCCGTCCTTGTTGCTATCGATCTCCGCGAACTTGCGCAGCAGGAGCTGCTTGCGCACCTCATAGGGGAGCAGTCCTTGGGCCTGCGGTCCGTCGGCCGGTCCGGCCAGGACTAGGTACTCCTGCTGGCTGATCCTGCCGTCGTTGTTCTTGTCGAGCCGGTCGGCGTCGCGCATCTGCATGTCGATCAGGTCGTTGATGGCCATCAGGCCCTGGCGGCGCTGCGCCTCCGCCTGCTGGCGCTCGGCCTCCTGCCGCTGCAGCGCCCGCTGCACGATCAGGCGCAGCTCGGGCTCGGTGATCTTGTTGTCGCGGTCCGTGTCGTAGCGGTTGAACTCGGCATGGACCAGCGCTTCGGCCTCGGGCCGTCCGACGAAGCCGTCGTTGTTGGTGTCGAGGTTCTGGAACTCGGCCCGCGCACCGTTGCGCCGCTGCTCGAGATCCTGCCCTGCCGGGCTGTCGGTCGAGAATGGCGGCTCGACGACCTTGATGAATTCTTCGATCGAGAGCTTGCCGTCCTTGTTGGTGTCCAGCTGGTCGAACGTCTTCATGCGGAACTTCAGGAAGTCCGCACGCGACACCTCGCCTGTCTTGGCGGTGTCGATCTCGGCAAACCATTGCGGCAGCGGGATTGGGGGCGGGCTGGTAGGCACCGCCGGCGTCTGTGCAAAGGCAGGGACTGCCAACAGGCACAGCAGAATGGTCGCTCTCATATCTCCCATATACTAGGAGATGCTCGACCCGTCGCGACCTTAGGCTGCGTCATGAAAGATGACACCCAACGTGAAGCGCTCGCCTTGCCGCAGGCTCGATACGCCATGCCGCATGGCCGTGCGATGATAGCCACGGGTGCCTTTAACCGGTCGCTCGTTGACGGCGAAGATCACGGCGTCCCCCTGCTCCAGCGGCACGACCTCGCCGCGCGATTGCATGCGCGGCCGTTGCTCGACCAGCATGAACTCGCCACCCTCGAATTCGCGACCCGGGTCGCTCAGCAGGACGGTCGCCTGGAGCGGGAACACCAGGTCACCGTAGAGGTCGCGGTGCAGGCAGTTGTAGTCGCCGGGGCGGTAGTGCAGTAGCAGAGGTGTCGGTCGCTTCTGGCCACCCTGGTGGCATTGCCTCAGCCAGCTCTCGAGGGTCAGCGGGAAGCGTTTGGCGATACCGAGCTGCTCGTTCCAGTGATTCGCGACAGCTGCTAATTCCGGATAGAGCGCCTGTCGCAGCGCCTCCACGGGCTCGGGCAGCGGATAGGTGAAGTACTGGTACTCACCTTGGCCGTAGCCATGGCGCTGCATGATGACGTGGCTACGGAAGCGCGCCTTGTCGGGCCAGAACGCCGCCAGAGCTCGGCATTGGGCGGGGCTCAGCAGCCGCTTGGCGACGGTGAAGCCGCGCTCGAGGAGGGATTGGCTGTCGATCATGAGGACATCCTGCCGCGCAGCCCTGTCTTCTTCTATCCGCCGGCCGCCTGATATAAGATGCCGTCTTAGCCCTCTCCCGGCCGGAGAGGGCTTTTGCCAACTCAGGGTTCAGAAATGGGCGAGCCGGTTCAAACCGACAAGGAGCAGAGGCGGCTCATCCGCATGGCGGAAACCATCTCGAAGGCGCTGCCCTACATGCGCCGGCACAACGACGCGACCTTCGTCGTGAAGTATGGCGGCCATGCCATGACTGACCCCAAGCTGGGTGACCTCGTGGCCCGCGACATCGTCCTGATGAAGCAGGTCGGCATGAACCCGATCGTGGTCCATGGCGGCGGCCCCCAGATCAACAAGATGCTGGAGCGCGTCGGCATCAAGAGCGAGTTCGTGAATGGACTGCGTGTGACCGACGCCGCAACCATGGACATCGTCGAGATGGTCCTGGCGGGTGCGATCAACAAGGCGATCGTGGCCGACATCAACGAGTGCGGCGGCATCGCGGTCGGCATCTGCGGCAAGGATGGCAACCTGATCCTGGCCCGCAAGGTGACCGAGATGCGCGATCCCAAGACGGGCGAGCTTCTCAAGGTCGACCTCAAGCAGGTGGGCGAGCCGGCCAAGATCAACGTCATGGTGCTGGAGCAGCTCCGGCGCGCCGACGTCATCCCGGTGGTGGCGCCGATCGGCTTCGGGGTCGACGACGAGCTGACCTACAACATCAACGCCGACACCTCGGCCGGCGCCATCGCGGGCGCGATGCGCGCCAAGCGGCTTCTGTTCCTGACCGATGTCCCGGGCGTCCTGGACAAGAACGGTCAGCTCATTTCGGAAATGTCGATTGAGCGGGCCCGCGCCCTGATCGCCGACGGCACCATTTCGGGCGGCATGATCCCGAAGGTCGAGAACTGCATCGATGCGGTGAACAGCGGCGTCGAGGCCGCCACCATCCTGGATGGACGAGTGCCCCATGCCCTGCTACTCGAGGTGTTCACCGAGGCCGGCGTTGGCACCATGGTCAAGCGCACGTAGTGCCTCAGAGGGGCTGCGAACGGGCTTGAAACCCCTGATTCCGCTGCATATTTAGGCACTATGGCCCTTATGCCCATCCTCACGGCGCCCGATCCGCGCCTGAAGAAGAAGTCCAAGTCGATCGAGGCCGTCGACGACGGCGTACGCCAGCTCATGGACGATATGCTGGAGACGATGTACGCGGCGCCCGGTATCGGCTTGGCGGCGCCTCAGGTTGGCGTGCTGAAGCGCGTGATCGTGCTCGATATCGACCGCGAGGAGGTCAAGACCGGCCCGTTGTTCATGGCCAATCCGGAGGTCATCGAGGCCTCGGACGAGGATGTGACCTACGAAGAAGGCTGCCTGTCGGTGCCCGAGCACTATTCCGATGTGGCGCGACCGGCCAGGGTCCGGGTGCGCTACCTCGATCGCGGCGGCAAGCAGCAGGAGATGGACTGCGAGGGGCTGCTGGCCACCTGCGTGCAGCACGAGATCGACCATCTCGACGGCATCCTGTTCATCGATCATATCTCGGCGCTGAAGCGCAACATGATCCTGCGCAAGCTCCTGAAGGCGCGAAAGGAGAAGGAGCGCGAAACGTCTGAAGGCAAGGCGGCCGCCAAGACCAAGGACAAGGAGCCGGCCGCGGCGCTTTAGCCTCAACTACGGCATGGATATTGCGGCGCTGTCCCGGGAGGACCGGGGGAGAGATCGATGACGCCGCAGCAAATCGAGCTTGTTCAGCGACGCTTCCAGAAGGTCGTGCCCATCGCCGGCACTGCCGCCGACTTGTTCTACGACCGGCTGTTCGAGATCGCGCCCGAGATGCGCTCCCTGTTCCCCGACGATATCAGTGAGCAGAAGAGGAAGCTGATGGCGATGCTTAGCACCGCCGTCGCCAACCTGCACAAGCTCGATACCATCCTGCCGGCGGTGAAGGACCTCGGCCAACGCCACAAAGGCTATGGCGTGATGGTCGTGCACTATGCGCCGGTCGGCGCCGCACTGCTGTGGACCTTGGAGAAGGGCCTCGGCTCCGATTTCACGCCTGACGTGAAGGCCGCCTGGACGGCGACCTACAATGCCCTCTCCAGTGTGATGACGGGAGCATAGCGCTCCCGTCAGATTGGAAGATCACTGTGCCGCAATCCTCGCCGCTGCCGGCGCGAAGGCCTGCTCCATCTCCCGGCGCAGCTTCACCGCCGTCAGCGTCTCGTCCATCGCCACGTCGGCGTAGGTCAGCGACTGGCCTGCCTTGATCGGCCGGATCAGCTTGACGTTGTGCGCGAGGCCGAGCGGCAGGCTGCCGAGCCCGGTCGATTTATCGGCCGGGAACAGCTTGCCGTAGACTGTGTAGCCGCCCTCCCCGTCGAGCATCTCGCCCGCCTTCAGATCGCGCTTGGCGGTGGCAATGACGTCGGCATGGAAGCCGATCGGGCAGCCGGTCGGCTCCTTGCGCAACCCGATCGAGGCCACCGACATGCCGACCTCCAGGCCGATCAGATGCCAGCGCTTGTACATGACGGAGTAGCGACCCGACGGATCGGTCTGCAGCATGTACTCCTCGAAGCAGTTCTTCTGGTACTCGGTGGCGGCCTCGAACACGACCCATACGCCCTTGCGGATCTCGTACGGGATCGCGCGGCCGTCGCGCTCGAGCGAGCTCGCGACCTCGACCTGTCCCTTGTGATGCAGGTGGCCACCCTCGGCGGACGGCCGCATGACGAAGGGCAGGTCCTCGACCGAGCACGGCGGGAACGCCAGCCCATCCGGTGCCGGCGTGAGCCCCGTTGCATTGGCGACCGCGGTGCTTTCGATGGCGGGCTTGGAGCCGTCGAGGAACGAGTTGAACATCTTGGGATTGAGGCCGCCGCGCTTGGCCTGCTCTTCGTTGAGGCCCCAGTACTTCCACACCGTCTCCGGCGTCGACTGCGCATAGTGCGGCAGCCATTTGTGGCCGCGGCCTGCCGCCGTCACCTCGAAACCCGAGGTGCGCGCCCAGTCGACAAGCTCGCAGATCAAGGCCGGCTGGTCGCCATAGGCCAGGCTGTAGATCACGCCCGCTTCGGCCGCGCGCTTGGCCAGCAGCGGGCCGCAGAAGGCATCGGCTTCGACCGTGACCATGACCACGCTCTTGCCGTTCCTGAAGGCTTCCAGCGCGTGCTCGACGGCGGCGATGGGATCGCCCGTCGCTTCGACGACGACGTCGAGCTCCGGCTGGCTCACCAGCGCGCGCCAGTCGTCGGTCAGATGGGTGTTGCCGTTGCGGCGCGCCTCCGTGAACGACCCTGCGGCCGTCACCTCAGGCTTCCAGCCGAGCCGCGCCAGGTTCTCGCGGGCCCTGGCCGGCGACAGATCGGCGATGCCGAGCAGATGGATGCCGGGCGTCGTCGGGATCTGCGACAGGTACATGGCGCCGAATTTGCCGGCACCGATCAGGCCGACGCGCAGCGGCTTGTTCTCGGCCGCGCGGGCCAGCAGCATGCGATGCAGACTCATGAATTCCTCCCGTTATTCGGCCGCGACCTTGCGCTGGGCGGCGCGCATCACGGCGTCGTCCTCCCAGGCATCGATCGGTGTGAAGTCGCGATGAGCGATGTAGGCCGGTCGCTTGAAGCGCCGGATCGCGTTGCTGACCGCATTGTAGGTCACATAGATGATCTGCCGATCCCACGGCGACATGTTGGGCGGGCTGCCGTGCACCAACGTGCCATGGAAGAAAATCGCCGAGCCCGGCCCGCCCTTGGGCGCCACGATGCCGCCCTGGTTCACCAACTTGCCGATCGTGTCGTTGTCGATCACCCACAGCGGATAGGACGTGGTCGTGAGGTCGTGCTTGGCCTCGATCGCGCCCTTCTTGTGGCTGCGGGGGATGAACCACAGCGGGCCGTTGAACTCGTTCACCTCGTCGACGAACACGGCGAGGTTCATGGCGCGCGCCTCGGGCATCTCGTCGTCGGCCTTCCAGGTGCCGTAGTCCTGATGCCACTGCCAGACGTCGCCGTCGAAAGCAGCCTTCCCGTTGATCTTGAACTGATGGATGTACGTCCTGTCCTTCAGGAGCTGCTCGGCCGGCTGCACGAAACGCGGATGATGGACCAGCGCCTCGAACACCGGATGGTAGGTGTGCACGGCGAAGGCGGTGCGCACCACGTCACCTGTCTTCTCGCGCACATTTTCCTCGCGCCGTTGGGCGAACACCTCGGGGATCGCCGCCTTGAGGACCCGCGTCTCCTCGGATGAGAAGTAGTTGGGAAAGAACAGATAGCCCTGCTCGTCGAAGCGCTTGATCTGCTCAGAGGTGAGCTTCATGGCGTTCCTCCTTTCTGAACCGTCTTGGCGCCGCGATCAGGCGGCGCGCGAAATCACGACCTTGAGGCGTCCGGTGAGGATGTCGGCCATCTGCTCGGCATGGCCGCGGCAAAGCGCTTCGGCTTCGTCGACCTGGCCTGCCTCAAGCGCGCGCAAGATGCCTTCGTGCTCATCCCAGACGCTGACACGCAGATCGCTTTCGCTGAGCGCTGCCGCCATGACGCGGCGCAGATGCTGCCAGTGCGGCTGGGCCGTCTCGCCGATCAGCGGATTGCCCGACGCCTCGTAGACGAAGAGATGGAAATCGATGTCGGCCTCGATGACCGAAGGCACGTGGCCGCTCGCCACTGCCCGGCGGCCGACATCGAGAAGCTGGCGGCCGCGCTGCACGAGGTGCGGCGTGTAGTTCGCCGCGGCGAGCCTTGCCGCCGCGCCATCGAGCGCGGCGCGTACGACGTAGAGGTTGCGCACCTGCTGCATGTCGAGTGGCGCCACGCACACGCCCTTGCGGCCGACGTCGATGAGGAAGCCCTCGCGGCGCAGCAACATCATCGCCTGCAGCACGGGCTGCCGCGATACGCCGAACTGTTGGGCCAGTTCCTCCTGGGTGATGCGCGCCCCGGATTTCAGTTCACCGGAGCAGATCGCGTCGAGGACGGCGTCGTGAATGCGTTCGCTGAGGTCGGGTTCGGGTTGGATCGGGCGCATGATCTGTATACAGAACACAGATGCGCCCGAGTCAATCGCCTAGCGGGATTTCAGTTCCTTGGAAGCGAGAACCAGCTTTGCGCGATCGGGATAATCGGTGATCAGCCCGTCCACGCCAAGATCGATCAGGCGGGTCATCTCGGCGGGAATGTTCACGGTCCAGGGAATGACCTTCAGGCCAAGCCCTTGGGCTTCCTTGATATTTTCGGCCGTGACATTGCGCCAGAAAGGCGACCAGACGGTACAGCCCGCTTGCTGGGCGAGCCGCGGAACAGACCCGCCCTGGGCGGCCAGATCGAGTCCGGCCAGCCAGGGCGATGGCTGGGCGCTCGCTCGGCCGACCGTGTCCATGCTGCTGCTTTCGATGGTCAGGCACGAGGTCGGGATGTCCGGCGCCAGCCGCCGCACCTCGATCAGCGCGCGCCAGTCGAACGACTGCAGGGTTGTGCGGCTTTGAGCACTGGCCGCTCGGATCGCGGCGATGGCCAGCCGCGCAAACGTTGTCGGATCGGCCGTCAGTTCCGGTTTGATGGGGTCGGTCTTGATCTCGATGTTGAAACGCACGTCCGGTCCGACCGCGGCGAAGAGCTCGGCCAAGGTCGGAAAGCGCTCGCCATCGGCCGACTTCTGTTCGGGGAACTGCTGCGCGTAACGGCCGGCCGGATTTAGGCGGCCGATATCGTACTGCTTGAGCTCGGCGAGCGTGAGCGTGCGGATCGGCGGGCCTGGCGAGGCGGTCCATTTGCCGTCGATGCCACGCACCAGATCAGGATTGAGCAGTGGGTCATGACTGATCACGACCACATCGTCCTTGGTGATGGCGAGATCGGTCTCGAGCGTGCTCACCCCGATCGCCAGCGCGGTGCGGAACGCGGCGAGCGTGTTCTCCGGCGCCAGCCCGCGCGCGCCGCGATGGCCCTGCAGGTCGAAGGCGTCGGCGGTAGCGAGGCCGGCTGCCCAGAAGGCGCAGGCGAGCGATGCGATCGCGATGTGCCGCCATGAGCTTGCCGTATGACCGGGTTCGGTCATGATGCGACAGCCTCGGGAGGATCAAGGATGGACACGACTGCATTGCTGAAGGAATTCTGCGGCGCTGTCGAGCGGCGCGACGGCAAGGCCTTTGCGGCCTTGTTCACCGAGGAGGGCGTCTATCACGACGTGTTCTACGGCGCCTTCGCGGGCCGTCAGAAGATCGCGGAGATGATCGACGACTGGTTCTATCGCACCGCTCGCGACTTCCGCTGGGAGATGTTCCGGCCGGTGAGCGATGGCACGACGCTCTATGCCTACTACACGTTCAGCTACGTCTCGACCCTGCCCGAGGCCCAAGGCAAGCGCGTCGGCTTCGAAGGCGTGTCGATGATGCAGCTGAAGGACGGCAAGATCGCCGAATATCGCGAAGTCGCCAATGCCGGGCCGGGCTTCGTCGAGATGGGCTTCGCCCCCGAACGCATCGCCAAGATCCTTGCCAGGGAAGGCGCACACCTTAAGGTCAAGCCGGAGTGGGCGAGACATATCGCCTAGCCTGCTGTCTCGCGCCGCTTACCCACTTCGACGGATGTGACAACGCCCGGGCCGCGGCGACTCAGGCGCCTTTGGCAGGCTTGGAACGAGAGGCCGAAGGCCCGCCAACCGATTCGACTCCGCACGAAGTACAATGATGGCGGCCCCGCGAAGGGCATCCCGCAACAGCGTCGACCAGCGCTTACCCGTTATAAGCGCGGCCACCTTCATCGCGCAGCCACAGGCGCACCAGCAGGCGCTTGCGCTCGGGCTCAGGCCAGTCGCGAAAGGCCGTGCGCTTGTGGCCAAGGGCGCGGTTGTCGATCAGCTGGATCTGGCCCGGCTCGAAGTGGAAGCGCGCTGCCATACCGGGCAGATTGAGGATCGCTTCGAAAGCCTCGATCGCGGCGATGCCCTGCGGATCGAGCTCCACGCCGGCAAGCTTGTGGCCGTTGACCACCTGGAAGCGCGACAGGCGAGCGACCAACCGATCCCCGCGGTGCTCGAACATGGGATGGTACGTCGTCATGACGTCATCCGGCGCGTGCTCGCGCTGGCGATCGAAATAGAACGGCTGGTAGAGCCGCGGCAGTAGATCGGGCTGGCGCCGGCGCATCTCCTCGTGTGCCGTGGCGAAGCTCACGATCCCACTCACCCCGCCTTCCATGGCGGTGCGCAGGCACATCAGGCCGACATAGTGCGGTGGCACGTGGTTGTAGCTGTTGTCGGTATGGAAGTTCTGCTCGGCGTTGGTGACGTCGGGCCGCACGCCGTTGCCAGGCGGCCGGCCGAGATCGCAGACGTCGTAGATCGAGGTGCCGTCCCACTTCTGCGCCACCGGCCGGGCGACCAGGCTGGCGAGCAGCCACCAGACGGCCCGCGCGCTGCTCGGCGACCAGCGATCGACCGGCAGCCGATCGATGATGGCAAAGCCCGGCCCCTCATCCAGCTGACGCCTCACGTCGCGCACGAAGCGGCGCGACGCATCGAGGACGAAATCTTCCGGCCGCAACAATAAGAGTGGCAACGGATCCTGCTCGAGCGCCGCAACGATGCTTTCGAGCTCCTCCTCGACGTCGAGCGGCAGCGCAATGCGGCCGGCGTCGGCTGGCAAGCTCTCGCCACGCCACAGAAGGCGCTTCGGCATGGCCTCGCTCGGCAGGGGAGCTGCTGACGCGTTGGCCATGGTCGCCCTCAGTCGCGCAGAAGCTCGTTGATCGAGGTCTTGGACCGCGTGCGCTCGTCGACCGTCTTGACGATCACGGCGCAATAGGTCGACGGGCGGTTGGGGCCGCCGCCGATATTACCCGGCACGACCACTGAATAAGGCGGCACCTTGCCGACATGGATCTGTCCCGTGGCGCGGTCGACCACCTTGGTGGTGGCGCTGATGAACACGCCCATCGAGAGGACGGCGCCGGTGCCGACGATCACCCCTTCGACCACTTCCGAGCGCGCGCCGATGAAGCAGTTGTCCTCGACGATCACCGGATTGGCCTGCAGGGGCTCGAGCACGCCGCCGATGCCGACGCCGCCAGAGAGATGGCAGTTCTGGCCGATCTGGGCACACGAGCCGACAGTCGCCCAGGTATCGACCATGGTGCCGCTGCCGACATAGGCACCGAGATTGACGAACGAAGGCATCAGCACGACGTTGGGCGCAACGTACGAGCCGCGACGAACGATCGAGCCCGGCACGGCGCGGAAGCCCGCCTTGGCGAAGCGCTTGGCGTCCCAGCCGGCGGTCTTGAGCGGCACCTTGTCGAACCATGGTGCGGCCCCCAGGCCTGGGAACGACGCGCCACCGTCCATCGGCACCGAGTCATAGAGACGGAAGGACAGCAGGACGGCTTTCTTCAGCCACTGATTGACCACCCACTCGTCGCCGATCTTCTCGGCGGTGCGATAGGTGCCATCGTCGAGGCCGGCGATTGCCGCCTCGATGGCGTCACGCACCTTGCCCTTGGTGGCGCTGTTGATGCCGTCGCGTTCTTCCCACGCCGCGTCGATGGCGGCCTGAAGCTCCTTGTTCATCACTCCCCTCGCATATGCCGCCGGACCATAGCGGCCGGAGGCAGGGAGTCAATGTTCGCGCTATGCTGCGCCATGGCGTTCAAGATCCCCGAATCGGTGCTGGTGATCGTGCATACCCAGCGACTCGATGTGCTGCTGCTGGAGCGCGCCAGGCAGCCCGGGCTGTGGCAGTCGGTGACCGGCTCACGCGAGCCGGACGATATCGACCTTTGGGCTACGGCACGCCGCGAACTCCTAGAGGAGACGGGCGTCTCGGTGGGCACATTGAGCGACTGGGGCATCACCAACCGCTACGAGATCTGGCCGCAGTGGCGCGCGCGCTACGCGCCGGACGTGACGCACAACACCGAGCACGTATTCGGCTTCCTCGTCGACAGCCCGACGGTCGCGACGCTCGATCCTGCCGAGCATATCGCACAACTCTGGCTGCCTTGGCAGGTGGCGATGGAGAAGACGTTCTCGCCGACGAACCGAGAGGCGATCAGGCAGCTGCCACAGCGGGTTGCGCCGTTCGCATAGGCGCGCTTCAGAATGTTGACATGTGCAGCACATGTATCCATCTTTCTTGCATGACCACAATGATCCAAATACGTAACGTTCCCGACGTATTGCATCGTCGCCTGAAAGCGCGTGCGGCCCTGGCGGGAATGTCCCTGTCGGACTATCTGCTGCAACAGATCCGCGAAGTGGCGGAGCGACCGACGATAGAGGAGTTGCGGGCTCGATTGGCACGCCGATCGCCCGTCACTCTTTCCGTCGATACGGCGGACGCGGTGCGTGCTGAACGCGACAGCCGGTGATTGTCATCGATGCTTCGGCTGTGCTTGAAGTCGTGCTGCGAACGCCGTTGGGCGCGGCCATCGAAGCACGGACACTGACGGCAGGCGAACCGCTTCATGCGCCCTACCTGCTCGATGTCGAGATCGTCCAGGTCATCCGTCGATTTACGTTAACAGGAGAGATCGAGGCTGAACGGGCTCAGGCCGCCCTCGATGATTTCCTCGACTTTCCCATTTGGCGGCATGCACACAGCTTCCTTCTCCCTCGGCTTTGGGCTCTGCGGCACAATTTCACTGCCTACGATGCAGCGTACGTCGCCTTGGCCGAAGTGCTCGATGTGACTCTCTTGACCCATGATCGGCGTCTTGCCGCTTCAGCGCGACGCCACGTGTCAGTCGAACTCCTGTGAATGGACAACGAATGAGCGTGTCTTCTGGGGAGGCGTCCAGGCTCGGCCAGTTCAGCTGGGCGTTGTTCGACTGGGCGAACCAGCCGTTCTTCACTGTCGTCACCACCTTCATCTTCGCGCCGTACTTCGCCAACGTCATGGTGGGCGACCCGGTGAAAGGCCAGGCAGCGTGGGCCTTCACGCAATCGACGTCGGGGGTGCTGATCGCTGTCCTCAGTCCCTTCCTCGGCGCCATGGCCGACGCCGGCGGGCGGCGCAAGCCGTTCATCTTCGTCTTTCAGGTCTTGCTGGGGTTTGGCTGCGCGGCGCTGTGGTGGGCCTATCCCGGCCGGCCCGATCTCGTGGGCCCGATCAGCTGGGCTGTCGTGATCGCCACCGTCGGCGCGGAGATGTCGATCGTCTTCAATAATGCCTTGTTGCCCGCCATCGTGCGGCCAGAGCGCATGGGCTGGCTGAGCGGTTTCGGCTGGGGCTTGGGTTACTGCGGCGGACTCCTGGCGCTGTTCGCGGTGCTTGCCGTCAGCAGGCCGGCGATGTTCGGCTTGGCCTCCGACAATGCCCAACCCCTGTTCGGCCTGGACCCGGCGACTTACGAGCTTGAACGACTGACCGGCCCCGCGTCGGCGCTGTGGCTTGCCGTGTTTGTGACGCCAATGTTCCTGTTCACACCGGATAGTGCCCGGCAGCACCTGTCATTCCTGGCGGCGGCACGCCAGGGTGTCTGGTCGCTGGTCGACACGGTGAAGCGGATCAGGCGTTTCAAGAACGCGGTGCTCTATCTGGTCGCCTTCATGCTCTACAACGACGGGCTCGCGGCCATCATCGCCTTCGGCGGCGTCTATGCCTCGGCGATCTTCGGCTGGAGCACCGTGACACTCGGCATCTTTGGCATCATCCTGACGGTGTTCGCCATTCCCGGCGCGTTCTGGGGCGGCACGCTTGACGACAGGCTGGGCAGCAAACCTATCGTGCAGCTCGCCATTTTCGGTGTGATCGTTGCCACGATCGGCATCCTGAGCGTCAGTACCGACCGGGTGCTCTTCGTTGTGCCAGTGGTCGAGCTGCTGCCCACCCGTGGCCTGTTCGGCTCGCTGCAGGAGCAGGTGTTCATGGGTTTCGCCTTGTTGCTGGGCTTCTGCATGGGCCCCATGCAAGCGGCCAGCCGCACCTTGATCGGCCGGTTGGCGCCCGAAGGCATGGCCGGCGAGTTCTTCGGCCTGTTCGCGCTCTCGGGCCGCGCGACGGCGTGGATGGCGCCGCTCGCCATCGGCGTCATAACCGAGGCGACGCGATCAACTCGATGGGGCGTGGCATGCGTGCTGGTGTTTCTGGTGCTAGGTTTCGGGCTGCTCTGGCGCGTGCGCGAGGAGCGCGCCAATCGATGAGGAGTCAGTCGATGAGGAGGAACGCATGATCACCGCGATCGTCAATTTTCGGCTGCCAGCCGACATCGATGCCAAGAAGGCAGCTGAGCTCTTCAAGGGCTCCGCCGCCAAGTATCGTGGCATGAAGGGGCTGGTTCGCAAGTACTACCTGTTCGACGACCACAACCGCATTGGTGGCGGTGTTTATCTGTGGCGGAGCCGGGCCGATGCAGACGCAGTCTACACGCCGCAATGGAAGGCCTACATTGCCGAGCGCTACGGCGCGCCGCCGGAGATTCGCTACTTCGACACATCGGTCGTGGTCGACAACGAAAGCGGCAAGATACTTCCGGATGCCGCCTAGCCTATAGGGCGACCGTCTTCGCCTTGAACAGGCAGAGATCGTTCACGACGCAGCTGGGGCACTCGGGCTTGCGCGCCTTGCAGGTGTAGCGGCCATGTAGGATCAGCCAGTGATGGGCGTGCAGGCGATACGCCTCGGGCACGCGCTTCAGCAGCCTGAGCTCGACCTCAAGCGGGTTCTTGCCCGGCGCGAGGCCGGTGCGATTGCCGACGCGGAAGATGTGCGTATCGACGGCGATGGTGGCCTCGCCGAAGCCCACGTTCATGACCACGTTGGCGGTCTTGCGGCCCACGCCCGGCAGCGCCTGCAGCTCCTCATGCGTGTGCGGCACCTCGCCGCCATGTCTCTCGATCAGCAACTGGCTGAGCCCAATGACGTTCTTGGCCTTCATGCGGTAGAGGCCGATCGTCTTGATGTAGTCGATCAGCCGCTTCTCGCCCAAGGCAACCATTTGTGCGGGAGTCTTGATCTTTTCAAACAGGGGTTCGGTCGCCTTGTTGACGCCTGCGTCAGTCGCCTGTGCGGAGAGCACGACGGCGACCAGCAGCTGGTAGACATTGTCGTATTCGAGCTCGGTCTCGGGTTCTGGAATTGCTTTCTTCAGCCGGGCGAAGAATTCAGGGATGACGGCTTGCTTCATCAGGGCCATAGGGTTTCATAGCATGACTGAAACGTCCGTTCCGGCCGTCCATTTCACCACCCGTCTGGTGCCCTATCGTAGCCTGTCGCCGACCGGCTTCCGGTGGCTGGTCCGCGTGGCGATCGGCGCGAACCTCGCGATCGGGTTACCCCTCTACATCCTGGGCGCCTGGCCGGTGCTGGGCTTCATGGGGCTGGACGTCTATCTGCTGTGGTGGCTGTTCAAGCGCAACTACCTCGACGCCCGGCGCAGCGAGACGCTCACCCTCACCGATCGTGAGCTGATCGTGGATCGCGTTGCCCCTGATGGCGAGCGCGAGCAACATCGATTGGATGCGTACTGGTTGCGGCTCGAGCTGCTGGGCGAGGCGGAGCGATTGGTGGCGATCTCGCGTGGCAATCGCTTGGTGATCGGGCGTTTTCTGGCTCCCACCGAGCGCGAGAGCGTAGCCGAGGAACTCAAGGCGGCGCTCGCTGCGCTACGGTCACCGCGCTACGACCACGAGTGGGACTAAGACCAAGTCGCGCAGCAACCTACTGGCAGCTCGATTTCGAGTTCCCTCAACAGTCGCACTATGCAAGTATAATGCTACCGGGTGGGGACCCGGAAGGCGTCGGGCGTGCGCAGGGGCGCCGCTGCGCGGGAGTCGCGCGCGCGAAGGGGGATCGATGAGGACTGTATTTGCGGCCCTGGCGTTCGCCGTCGCGCTGGTTGCGCAGCAGGCAGAGGCGCAGGACCCTTCTCGATTCAAGTCAGGTCCGGGCGAGCTGCTTCCTGGCGGGGACTGGGCGATCGGTTATTGGCAGGGAAACATCGTTAAGATCGGCACGTCGAATGGCACGGCCGGGCTGGGGAGGTTGCCGCGGGCGCTGGTGATTGAAAGGGATGGTTCGGGTGCCGTCGCCTGCCGCTGGCTCGGTCATGGTGAAGACACAGCGACAAAGCGCTGCCAGCTGGGAAAGGATCGGGTTTCGGTTGTGATGAGCTCTGGCTCGGAACTCGAGCTGTCTCGCTCCGCACCAGACGCCATGCAAGGCGCCGTTCGATGGAAAGGCGCGACAGGTGCATCAGGAGCCGGAATGACCGGGTCGCAGGTCTTTATGAACCGCCTCGTTAGCAGTCCCGACTTTGCCTGGGCGGTCGGCGTTTGGCGCGGCAAGTTGGAAGGCTAGAGCTAGGGTGGCGTTCCGGTGCGAACCCTCCGCATCGCCGCCGCGGGCGCACAGCCAGTTTGCTACTGGGCGGTGGGTGAGAACGAGAACAATTCGACGCAAGGCTGTTTGATCTCTGCCAGTCAAATCAGCCTTGTCACCTCAGGGAGCGCCTCGGTTGATCTGCAACGCAGCGGCAATGGCTTGAGAGGGACGTTCCGTACGGATAGCAATTCGTACGATGCCGAGCTCCAAAGACTGCGGTAGGGGTTTCTGGAGCTTTGCGACCGAGCATTAGAGAAGTGGGCGGACGGTGCTTACTTTTTCAAAGCAACTCATAGGCCCAGCACGTCCTTCATGCCGTATAGGCCGGGTTTCTTGTCCATGAGCCACTGCGCGGCTCGGACCGCGCCTGCGGCGTAGGTTTCCCGGCTGAAGGAGCGGTGGCTGAGCTCCAGCCGCTCGCCTGCGGCAGCGAACATGACGGTGTGGACGCCGACCTCCTCGCCCCCCCTCAAGGTGGCGAAGCCGATCTCGCCCGCTGGCCGCGCGCCGGTATGGCCATCGCGGGTCTTGCGCCACACGTCCTCCAGCCCAACTTGGCGACCCGCCGCGGCGGCGCGGCCCAGCGCCAGCGCCGTGCCCGAAGGCGCGTCGATCTTGTGGCGGTGGTGCATTTCCAGAACCTCGATGTCGTAGCTGGGATCGAGCATCGAGGCCGTCTTCTCGACCAGCGCCAGCAGGATGTTGACGCCCAGCGCCATATTGGCCGCCCACATGATCGGCACCTTCTTCGCCGCTTCGTGGATCGCCGCGGTCTGCTCGGGGTTGAGGCCGGTCGTGCCGATCACCATGGCCACGCGCTTGTCGGCAGCAATGTTGGCATGGGCGACGGTGGCAGTCGGCACGGTGAAGTCGATCACCACGTCAGCACTGCCGATCGCTGCGGCTCCGTCCGAGACGATCTTCACGCCTTTGACGCCGACACCCGCGACTTCGCCCGCGTCACGGCCAAGCGAATTGCTGTTCGGACTCTCGAGCGCGCCCGCCAGGGTGCTGCCCGCTGTGTGCTCGATCTGCCGGATGAGCATCTGGCCCATGCGCCCGGCGGCGCCGGCTATAGCGACCTTCATGTCGTTCCCCTGCAATTGACCGCGCTAGATTAGCGGAGTGACAGGGAGTCGGACATGCTCTTCATGGTGGTCGAAAAATTCCGCAATCAGGACGGCAGGGCGGTCTATCGCAAGCTGCGTGACAGCGGCCGCGGCCTGCCCGATGGCCTGAAGTTCGTCGCCAGCTACGTGACCGCCGATCTCGGCCGCTGCTTCCAGCTCATGGAGGCGGATGACATCACGCTGTTCCAGCGCTGGATCGCCGACTGGCAGGAGGTCGTCGAGTTCGAGGTCGTACCGGTGGTCGAGGCCAAGACCACGCGCGAGGCGCTGGCGCCGCTGCTATGACTATGTCCAAGGGTCCGCCACCTTGGGCCAGAACGGCGTCTTGCGCTTGGTGTACGGCAGTCGCGTGACGTCGGGATCGGCCGCTCCCGGCGAAGCCACGTAGAGGATCTCTTTCGCCAGCCCCACAAAGCCGTTGTAGAAGTGCTGCGCCGACTTCACCACGACGACACGATAGTCGGCGGGGTTGGCGCCCACTGCCTTGAAGGCATCGGCATGGAAGGTCTGGGTCCGCAGCGTGCAGATGGCGACATCGACATGCGCCGAGGAGAGCAGGGCCATGTCGCCGAGCGGCACCATTACCGGACCGTAAGGCTGGCGGACGCCGCAGCTGATCTTCCTCACCGTGACATCGAGATCGACTGGATCACCGCTCACCTCGCCGGACTTGCCGCCCAGCCGCAAGCGCAGGCGCGCGCCCTCGCCTGCTTCCTCGACGATGCGGACGGCCATCGGGTCCCACATCACACCGAACAGCGCGGGCCCGATCCGGCGCTCGACCAGTGCCCTCAGCAGGAACGTGGAATCGCCGGGCGCGCCGGAGCCGGGATTGTCGGCGCGGTCGGCGAGCACCAGCGGACCCTGACTGTGGGACGCAGCGCGGTCCATCGCCTCGCTGATCGACAGGTACTTGGTGGCGTATCGATCGCGATTGGCCCACAGCTCCTCGCCGAGCTGCCTGGCCAGCGCGTCGGCCTTGCTCTGGTCGCCATCGGCAACCACCAATGTGCGCGTGCCGACATCCTCGACATCGGCAAAGGAGAAGCCGTGGCTCAGCGACACCGAGAGGATGCCGTCCTTGCCTTCGAGGGACTTCATGCGGGTGACGAGCTCGCTGATCGGCGGCACGGAGGTGCGGTATTGGGCGATCATGCGGCAGTCATGTCGGGCCATCACCGGCTTTACCTTCCCATCGACGGTGTCGGCGATGACGGCGAACAGCTCGGCCGCGCGCTCCATGGTGTCGGTGTGGGGATACTCCTTGTAGCCGATCAGCACATCGGCGCTGTCGAGCATGAGCGCGCTGAGGTGGCAGTGCAGGTCGAACTCCGCGCCGATGGCCACCTTCGGTCCGACGATGGCGCGCACCTTTGACAGGAGATCACCCTCGCAGTCGTCGTAGCCGTCTGCGACCATGGCGCCATGCACGTTGATCAGCACGGCATCGATGGGCAGGGCAGCCTCGACGCCGGCCAGGATCTCGTCGCGGAAGCTTTCATAGACCGCGCGCACCGTGGTGCCTGAAGGAGCAGCAAAGGTGGCGAGCCCTTCGATGACCGCCCAGCCGCGTGCCTCGGCCGCCTTGCGCCAGACATGCAACGGCGCGGTGAAGTTGGTCGGCTCGTGCCGGGTGGCATCGCCGCGCCACACGCCATGCTCTTCGTAGCCGCGCCGACCGGTCGGGAAGGGCACGAACTGGTTGGTCTCGGTGCCCAGCGCCGCGATGAAAACACGCTTGGTCACGGCCTACTCCCGATGGCGATGGCAGGTCACGATATGATCGTCGACCATGCCGGAGGCCTGCATGAAGGCGTAGCAGATGGTCGAACCCACGAACTTGAAGCCTGCCTTCTGCAGCGCCTTGGACATGGCGTCGCTCTCGGCTGAGCGCGCCGGCACATCCTTCAGGCTCTTGGGATGGTTCTTCCTGGGCTTGCCATCGACGAAGCTCCACAGGAACTTTGAGAACGAGCCCTCGCGCCCGACCAATGCAAGATAGGCTTTGGCATTGCTGACGCTGGCTTCGATCTTGCCCCGGTGGCGGATGATGCCGGGATCGGCCAGCAGCTTCTCGATCTTCGCCGGCGTATAGCGCGCAATCTTCGCGGGATCGAAACCACCATAGACCTTGCGATAGTGCTCGCGCTTGCGCAGCACGGTGATCCATGAAAGGCCAGCCTGGCAGCCTTCAAGGGTCAGAAGCTCGAACAGGGCATGATCGTCCTTGAGCGGCCGTCCCCACTCCTTGTCGTGGTAGGTCTCATACAGCGGATCGGATGTTGCCCAACCGCACCTTGGCTTGCCGTCGCTGCCGGCGATCGTGTCATGTTTCCAGGCCATGCGCGGACCCTACCCAAGCGCGTTGCGGGACGCCACACTGTGCTGAACGGAGGACCCATTCATGGCCAAATCTCTCGCTGACCTGAAGGTCTGCATCTTCGATGTTTTCGGCACAGTGGTCGATTGGCGCGGCAGCCTGATCGAGGACCTGCCCAAGCTCGGCCGGGAGTATGGCCTGGAGACCGACTGGACGAGCTTCGCCGACGATTGGCGCGGCCTTTACCAGCCGCAGATGAGCCGTGTGCGCAAGGGCGAGGTGCCCTGGACCAACATCGACGAGCTGCACAAGGAAGCCTTCGAGATGCTGCTGAAGAAGCGCGGGCTGAAGCATCCCGGCGAGGAGGGCGCCTGGAAGTTCACCCGGCTCTGGCATCAGCTCCGGCCGTGGCCCGATTCGGTCCAGGGCATCGGCATGATGAAGAAGAAATATGTCGTGGCCACGCTCAGCAACGGCAATGTGGCGCTCCTGATCAACATGGCCAAGAATGGCGGCATCCCCTGGGACCATTGCTTCTCGGGCGAGACCTTCCACCACTACAAGCCCGATCCCGAAGCCTATCTTGGCGTGGTCAAGACGATGTATCTCGAGCCACACCAGGTGATGCTGGTTGCCGCCCACAACGGCGATCTGCGCGCGGCGCAGAAATGCGGCCTCTCGACCGGTTTTGTGCATCGGCCGACGGAGCACGGCCCCAATCAGAAGACCGATCTCAGCGTCGACGGCGACTGGGATGCCGTCGGCAATTCGATGATCGAAGTAGCCAAGAAGCTGGGGTGCTAGTCCTGTGCTGTGCCTGGATGTTAGGTAAACAGTTGGTGAACCGAGAGATTTTGCAGAAATCTTGTATCGAGCGCTCCAGAATTCATGATTGACTAGCCACGTGGCACTTCCACGTTCCGGCGACGGCCGTGGAATAGCGCGTGGGAGGTGGAGGTCGACCATGTTGAAGAGGATTGCCCTAGCGATTTTGGCCGTCGGTGCTCTGGTCCATACTGTCGCCGCGCAGGATCTCGGCCCTGCCGCCGGCAGTAGGGCGCCTGATATCGGGATGCCGCTCGATCAATCCGGCAAGCCACGCGCCATCGCGTCCCTGATGGGGGATAAGGGTATGGTGCTTTTCTTCTTCCGATCCGCCGTCTGGTGACCCTACTGTCAGGCGCAGCTGGTCGAGCTGCAATCCGGAGCCGCTGATATCGAGAAGCGCGGCTATCATCTCGCCGGCTTGTCCTACGACTCGCCGGAGGCCTTGGCGACGTTCACCGCCAAGCGGGGGATCACCTACGTGCTGATGTCGGACCCCAAATCGGAAGTCATCGATCGCTACGGCCTGCGCGATCCGGCTTATCCGCCGGGCAATCGCGCCCATGGTGTGCCGCGACCGATCATCTTCGTGATCGACCAGAACAGCGTGATCAAGGCCAAGCTGTTTGAAGAGACATTTCAGAAGAGGCCGCCGCTTGGGCTCGTCATCGAGACCCTGGACAAGGTCGCCAAGTAGCCAGGACCGGCGCTGTCAGCGCGGCGCCGTGTCGGACATCTGGCGATCGGTGGTGGAGGTCGCACTCATTCGATACGAAACTGCGCCAAGGTCGCAACGCAGTACGGGACAACGAAGGTCAGGATGATCTTTGCGACATTGAGCGATGACTCGTCAAAAAGCACGTCTCCCTGATCTCTCAGATTGAGAATTGTCCCAACGATCAACGACACGAACAAGGACCGTCGAGGAACGCCGCCGCTGATGGAGTATCGCCAGATGGTAGCAAGCCGAGATGACATCTGTGCGCTTCCTGGCAAATTGGGCAGGAGTAGCGAATGATCAACCAGATATCCGACCGTTCACAAACCGATGGAGACTTCCTGGATGTCCCATTCCAATGATCCGCTACTGGGGAGGGGTAGGGGCACTGCGCACATTACACCACTCCAGGATGACGAACTGACGGACGTTCAGGACGTCATCGACCTGGCGCGCAAATTCAGCGGTTATGTCCCAACCAGTTTCCGTATCATGGCTCGCAAGCCGGCCCTTCTGCGCGCTTTCAACAGCCTTGTTTCCACCGTCATGCGTGAGCCGGGCGAAGTGCCCGCCGAGCTGAAATGGCTCATTGCCCACGCCGTGAGCGCCAGCGCCGGTTGTCGCTACTGCCAGGCCCACACGGCCGCCAACTCGACGAAGGCCGGCCTCCCCGTCGCCAAGATCGAAGCATTGATGGAGCACGAAACCAGCGCCCTGTATTCGCCGTCGGAGCGTGCAGCGATCGGCCTGGCGCTTGCCGCGGGCCGGGTTCCCAACGCGGCCTCTCGGGAGCACTTCGTCGCTCTGAGATCTCACTTCAGCGAGAGCGGCATCATCGAGATCGTTGCCGTGATCTCGTTGTTTGGTTGGCTGAACCGATGGAACGACACGCTGGCCAGCGATCTGGAGCGGGCTCCCCTTGATTTTGCCAACGCCCATCTTGGCCCTTCCGGCTGGTCCGCTGGAAAGCATGTCGCCTAGTCGCCGGTTCCGAAGTGCTCGCTACGCGGGAGGTCCGCAGCCCGCTAGACGCCGATCTTCGTCAGATCCTGGAACCAGTGCTGGGCCTGAACATAGGACTTGATCTTCGGCGACAGCGCGTGCGCGTTGGTATCGTGGACCACCCAGATCAGCACGGCATCGTCGACGACCTTCTCGTGCACCCGGGCCATCAGCGCGTCCTGCTTGACCGGATCGAAGGTCGCCAGCGCTTCGTCGATCAGCTTGTCGACCTCGGGATTCGAGTAATAGCTCCAATTGACGCCGACCGGCGCGGCCTGGTTGGAGTGGAAGAAGCGTGTGAAGGCATAGAGCGGATCGGAGGTCACGTAGGCGATGTTGTTGGCGGTGACGTCCTTGTTCATGTCAGCCTTGGCGCCGGCGCGCCATGCCGTGTAGAGCGCCTCCAGCTCGACGACCTTCAGCTCGAGGTCGATATAGACGTCCTTGAACATCTCCTGGAGGGCCTCGTTCATGGGCAGCGACAGCATCTGGCCCGTGCCGCCGCTCGCCACCACGAACTTGGTCTTGAGCGGTTGCGTCTTGCTGAAGCCCGCGTCGCTCATCAGCTTGCGCGCCTCGTCGGGCGCGTACTTGAGCTCGAACGCAGGCTTGCCGAACCACGGGCTGGTCTTGTCGACTTGGCCGAAGGCCGGCTGGGCCAGCCCACCCAGCAGGTGGACGATGGCGTTGCGGTCGATGGCGAGGTTGGCCGCCCTACGCAGGCGGATGTCCGTCCAGGGCGAGCCCGGCAGCAGCGAAGGATGGTAGTTCCAGACGTGCGGCGTGACGTTCTGCACGATCTTGATGCCGCCCTTGGTCAGGCGATCGACGGCATCGGGTGGCGGCGTCTCGATTAGATCGACGCTGCTTGAGAGAAGAGCGGCGGTGCGCGTCGCGGCTTCCGGCGCACAGATCAGCACCATGCGGTCCACCTTGGGCAGACGCTTGGGATTCCAATGGGCATCGTTGCGCGCCAGCTCGGCTCGTTCGCGTGGCACAAGGCGGGCGAGCTTGAACGGGCCGGTGCCCGACGGATCCGACGCGAACTTGTTCCAATCCCTGCCAAGCTTCTCGAACTGGGTCGGGCTCGAGATCAGGAACCAGAGCATCTGGTAGGGAAAGAGCGCGTCGACCGCCTTGGTCTTCACCTGCACGGTCATGTCGTCGAGCTTCCTGTAGCTCGCCGCCGACGGCAGGCGCGGGCGCACTTGCGAAGCTTGCCGCTGGTCGAACTGCGGAGACTTGGTATCGAACACCTTGTCGAGGTTCCAGATCACGGCGTCGGCGTTGAATTCCGAGCCGTCATGGAACCTCACGCCCGGTCGCAGCTTGAAGATCCAGAGGGTCTTGTCGGCATCATCGACCTTCCATTCGGTCGCGAGGCCAGGAAGCAGCTTGCCCGGGCGATCGGAGACATCCATCTCCCACGCAATCAGCGGATCGTAGAGCGTGTAGCCGGTGAACTTGTAGGCGCCCGCGCCGCGATCAGGCTGGCCGGTGGTGAGCGGCACATCGGACATCGAGATGCCGAAGCGCACGAGCTTCTCCTCGGCATGTGCCGGGAGGCCGAAGCCCGATGGAAGAGTAAGCGCGCTGGCGCCGGCCAGGATCGAGCGGCGCAAGAGGCGAGGCTTGCCGGACATGGTGCTCTCCCGAGCGGTCACAATGTGGGACGGCGTAAGCGCCAGGGCGTCGCGCGCTCGTAGGCGGCACCGGCGGCAAGGACGCTGGCCTCGTCGAACGGCCGGCCGGCAAGCTGGAAGGCGAGCGGAAAACCGTCGCTGCCGAAGCCGCAACAGACGGTGAGCGCGGGTTGGCCCGTGACGTTGAATGGCATGGTGAGCGAAGCCTTGCCGAGGAAGTGGAAGACCGGCTGCGGCTCCTTGAAGATTTCCGGCGCCCCCCACTGGTTGGCGGTCATGATCAGGTCGTAGCCGCGCATCGCCGCGCGCGTGTCGAGCTGCAGCTGGCGGCGGAAGCGCAGCGCGGAGACATATTGTTCGGCAGTCAGGAAGGCGCCGAGCTGGAAGCGTCGCCGCGTCGTGTAGCCGAACGTCTCCGGCCGTTCGATGACGTCCTGGCGATGGATGGCGTGCGCCTCGGTCGTGATGATGACGCGGCCGCAGATGTGGTAATCCCAGATGTCAGGAAAGACGACGTCGTCGACGATGGCGCCCAGGTCGCGTAGTACCCGCGCCGCCTCGTCCATGCCCTTGGCCATGTCGGTGGCCATGTCGGGCGTCACGCCCTCATACCAGCTTCGGGCGAGGGCGATGCGCATGCCCTTGATGGACCGCTGCGTGGCGCGACCGTAGTCGACTTTGGGCTTCTGGGCCGAGGCCTGGTCGTTGGGATCGTGGCCGGCCAGCACGTCGAGCATGAGCGCGCTATCCTCGACGGTCCATGTCATTGGGCCGGCCGTGTCGAGGCTGAAAGCGAGTGGGAAGATGCCACTGCGGCTCACCAGGCCGTACGTCGGCTTGATGCCGGCAATGCCACAGAAGCCCGCGGGATTGCGGATCGAGCCGCCCGTATCGGAACCCATCGCGCCCATGCATAGCGCGGCGGCGACCGCCGCGCCGGACCCGCTCGATGAGCCGCCGGGCTGATAGGCTGTGTTCCAGGGATTGCGCGCGGGCGGGAAGGGCTGGTCAGGCGTCATCGCGCCGTTGGCGAACTCGTGGGTGGCGAGCTTGCCCAGGATGATCGCTCCGCCGGCTTTGAGCCGCCGGACGGTTTCGGCATCGACCGCGGGCACGTAGTCCTTGCGCAAATGCGAATGCCCCGTGGTCAGGACCCCTTCCGTCTCATAGATGTCCTTGAGGGCAATGGGGATGCCGTGCAGCGGGCCACGACGGAC